>JAESGW010000109.1_pt1 | contig 199513 bp, 175 predicted proteins | sample 9269791 | NCBI WGS metagenome assembly JAESGW01 (sample SAMN16773120, study PRJNA677053) | algae metagenome | isolation source: Aphanocapsa lilacina HA4352-LM1 and co-occurring heterotrophs from near cave... | place: USA: Maniniholo cave, near Haena, Kauai, HI | collected 2009-07-28 | reverse complement strand
CGATATGTCACCGGTCAATACAGCGGGCTGGGGTGGGGGTGGGGGTCCATCGGTGATCACAGAACCACCCCCACCCCCAAACCCCTCCCCTCAAGGGGGAGGGGAGCGATAGCTGCACGTTCGGCGGCTAAACCCGGCTGAACCGCTCATACGCATCGCCGACGATCGCGATGTGCTTGCGCATCGCCGCCTCCGCCTCACTTCGATCCCCGCGCAGGATCGCTTCGACGATCAGCCCATGTTCGGCATGCGATTGCTGCAGGCGCCCACGCGCCCCGAACTGCGCCCGGCGGAACGGCTGCAGCCGCTGCCGGGTCGAAATGGTGATCTCGCTGAGATAGGTGTTGTGCGCCCCCTCGTAGATCGCCGTGTGAAACGCGTCATTGGCCTCTGCATAGCCGGCATTGTCGCCATCCCTGACGATCCCGGCCATCACCGTATGCTGCGTATCGAGCGCTTCGCGCTCGGCCGCCGTCATCATCTGGGCGCACAGGCCGGCGCACAGCGCCTCGAGATAGCCCATCACCTCGAACATGCCGGCGAGCTCATCAGGTGCTGGCTTTGCCACCAGCGCCCGGGCATGCGGTTTCTGATCCACAAGACCGCTGGCCGCCAGCAGCCGCAAGGCATCGCGCACCGGGGTGCGCGACACCGCGAACTCGCTGGCCAACTGCGTCTCATCGAGCGGCGTGCCGGGTTCCAGCTCGCCGGCAATGATGCGGCTGGCCAGCACGCGGCGAATCTCCTCGCCGGAGGTGCGTTTCAGCATGGTCCCCTCTAGTCCTGGCGCTTTCCGTAAGCGCCACAGTCGTTAGGCGTCGATGACGCTGACATGTGCAGCGGCAACGCGCCAGCCATCCGGCATCCGTATCCACGTCTGCATCTGCCGTCCAACCCGCCCGGGGACGCTGTCGTGCGAAAACAGCGTCGCGGCTATGGCGGTGTCCGGCCCATAGGTGGTGATCACCGTCTCGGCGAGCCGCCGGTCGGCCCCGGTGGAACGGCGGAGCAACCGGAAGGCCCGGATCGCCTCGCTGCCGTAGAGGTTCTCGCCGATGCCATAGCGCACGGTCAGCGGGCTATCGAGAAACAGTTCGTCGAGCACGGCCACGTCATTGGCGACCAGCGCCGCCTCGTAGCGCACGAATGCCGCCGTAACCTCGGCCATCACGGCGGGATCATTGATCATCATGCCTTGACCGCCTCTTCCAGCGCCGCCAGCGGCGTCACCCAGCCGACAATGCCGCCCTGCGCCGCGATCATCTTGAGGGTCGCCGCCTTGAACTCGACGAAATAGCTCTCCGTCGCATCCTCGATCAAGAGGCACTCATAGCCGCGATCATTGGCCTCGCGCATCGAGGTCTGGACGCAGACTTCGGTGGTGACGCCCGCAAACACCAGGTGGGTAATCCCCAGCCCCTGTAGCTGCCCATGCAGTCCCGTGGACCAGAACATCCCCTTGCCCGGCTTGTCGACGACCATCTCGCCATCGATCGGCGCCAGCGCATCGACGATCTGGTTGCCAGGCTCGCCCCTGACCAGCAGCCGCCCCATGGCGCCGGCCTCACCGATCTTGAGGCTCGGGTTGCCGCGCCGGATCTTGGCGGGCGGGCAATCGCTGAGGTCGGGCATGTGCGCCTCGCGGGTATGGATCACCGGCCAGCCCCGGGCCCGGAACAGCCCGATCAGCGCCGCTGTCGTCGGAATGATCGCCTCGAGCCGTTTGACGTCATTGCCGAGCGAATCGCCAAAGCCGCCGCGCTCGATGAAATCGCGCTGCATGTCGATGACGACGAGCGCGGTGTGCTGGGGATCGAGTGCGTAGGGATAGGGACGGGAGGGGACGGAGATCATAGAGGGATCACGAAAGAGCCGCGGATGGGGATGTGGAGGGCGAGGTAGTCGGCTTGGTCACCGCCTGCGGCCAGCCCCCTCCCAACCTCCCCGGCAAGGGGGGAGGTGCCCGCTGGTGCTTGAGGCACCATGCTGCCAGGAACTGGACGCGGCACCCTCCCCCTCGCGGGGAGGGTTGGGGAGGGGGGAGTCGCACGCTCGGAGCCGGCCGCCTCCCTCCTCTGTCCAATGAAAAGTCTGGTGAGGGGGCCCCTGCCACGGACCCAATCGAGGGCCCCCTCACCCGGCGCTGCCCACCGCCAGCCTCTGCCCCAGCTCGGGGGTTTCGTCTGCCCTGTCGCGGTCGCAGCGTCCATCTCAGTGTCCCGCCATGTGTTGTCCGATGGTATTGCGGTCGGTGTCCTCGATGCGGGCCACGTAGTTGATCGTGCCGCCACTCATCACCGCCACCCGGTCGGCGAGTTCGAGAATTTCGTCGAGGTCCTCGCTCACCAGCAGCACCGCCGCGCCGCGGTTGCGCTGTTCCATGATCTGGCTGCGGATGTCGGCCACCGAGGCGAAATCCAGCCCGAAGCAGGGGTTGGCGACGATCAGCACGTCGACGTCGCCGCTGAGTTCGCGCGCCAGCACCGCCCGCTGCACATTGCCGCCCGATAGCGTCTCGATCGGCGCATCCGGTCCCTGTGTCTTCACCCGATACTTGGCGATCAGCTCTTTCGCCTTTTCGCGCATCGGCCCAGGCGACATCCACCAGCCGAGCTTGGCCACGGGTGGCTTGTCGAACGAGCGGAACGCCAGGTTCTCGGCAACGCTCATTCGCGGCACGGTGGCGTTCTTCAGTGGTTCCTCGGGCAGCCCGAACACCTTGTAGCGGTCGAACGACCCGCGCTTGGGCCGGAAGAACTCGCCATTGATATAGATGCCGCCATCCGACAGCGGCCGCTGCCCACTGAGCGCCTCGACCAGCGCCGATTGTCCGTTGCCCGACACTCCGGCAATGCCGACGATCTCACCGGCTTTCACCTTGAGGTTGACCGACTTGATCGCCGGCAACCCGTCATTGTCCTCGGCGAACAGCCCGGCCAGTTCCAGCCGGTCCGCCCCTTCATTGTGCTTCTTGCGCGCGGCGCGCTCGCGGATCGTCGTGTCGCCGATCATCATGGCGCTCATGTCCGGCACACTCACCGTCTTGGCGTCGCCCGCCCCGGTGAAGCGGCCGCGCCTCAGCACCGTGAAGTGGTCGCAGAATGCCTTCACCTCGCGGAATTTGTGCGAGATCATCAGCACGGTGATCTCCTTGCGGTCCGCCATGCCGCCGAGCAGCCCCAGCATCTCGTCCGCCTCGCCCGGCGTCAGCACCGAGGTCGGCTCGTCGAGGATCATGAAGCGCTGGTCGAGATAGAGCAGCTTCAGGATTTCGAGCTTCTGCTTTTCGCCGGCCGACAGCGACGACACCTGGGTGTCCATCGGCACCCGGAACGGCATCTGCTGCATGAAGGCGTCGAGGTGCTTCTTCTCCTTCGCCCAGTCGATGAGCTGCGGTGTATCAGCCCGCGAGATCACCAGGTTCTCCGCCCCGGTGAGGCACGGCACCAGGGTGAACTGCTGGTAGACCATGCCGATGCCATTGGCCCGCGCGTCCCTGGGCGAGCGGATCGACACCGGCTTGCCGTCGAGCAGCACCTGCCCCTTGTCGGCGCTGTAAAAGCCCATGATGCACTTGACCAGCGTCGACTTGCCGGCGCCGTTCTCGCCGAGCAGCGCATGGAACGAGCCGGCTTCGACCTTGATCGACACCTCGTCGAGCGCCACCAGCGGCCCGAACACCTTAGTCATGCCGATGGCTTCGAGCGAAGGCGCACGACCAGCCATTACAGCACCTCGATCAGTGCGGCGGACGTGGCCACCGCGCCGAACACCCCGCCCTGCATCTTGATCATGTCGATGGCGGCGAGGTGGTTGTCGTATTTGGTGGCGGCGCAGCAGTCCTCGAGCAGCACGCATTCGAAGCCGCGATCATTGGCCTCGCGCATCGTGGTGTGGACGCACACATCGGTGGTGATACCAGTGAGCACGATGTTGCGGATGCCCTTGAGCCTGAGGATCAATTCGAGGTCGGTGGAGGCGAACGAGCCTTTCCCCGGCTTGTCGATGATCGGCTCGCCCGGTTCGGGCGCCAGCTCCGGGATGATCTCCCAGCCCGGCTCGCCGCGCACCAGGATGCGCCCCTGCGGCCCCTGGTCGCCGATGCCGGCGCCGATCCGCTGCGAGCGCCAGCGCTTGTTGGCCGGCAGGTCGCTGAGGTCCGGCTTGTGGCCCTCGCGGGTATGGATGATCGGGTAGCCCTTGGCCCGGAAAGCGGCCATCAGCCGTTTCAGCGGTTCAATGGGTGCCCGGGTGAGCGAAATGTCGTAGCCCATCGAGTCGACATAGCCGCCGGGCCCGCAGAAATCGGTCTGCATGTCGATGACCACCAGCACCGTGTTGTCGGGCCGGAGGTCGCCGTCATACGGCCAGGGATAGGGCGTCGAGGCGATGGTCCTGCCACCGGGCACGGCAGCAGCATCGATCCGTTCATCGGCAAGGCTCATTCGGCAGCCTCCTGCAAGGTTTCGCCATAACGGCGGGTCGGCTTGGCAAAGCCCGAAGGCGTACCGTCAGTGACCTTCACGCTCGCCTCCCAGGGCAGCCGGTACTGCCCGGCGACGAGATCGCGCATGAAGCTGTACGGGCAATCCTGCGCGCCACCGTCCACGGCGGTGAAGCCGCGGTGGCCGAGCTGGTAGATGTTGTTCTCGACGCCCCAGTTGGCCCGTGCCTCGCGCACCAGGTCTGGGCGCACCTCGGCGGTGATGATCTCGTCGGCTCGCCCGGTCGTGCCCTCGGCGACAATGGAGCCGTCGAAATCGACGATCATCGCTTCGCCCATCGAGTCGAATGTGCCGTCCGAGCCGCACATGCAGACATTGGCCGTCACCATCAGGTTGTGAAAACTGTTGGCCTGGTTGGTGAAGCGCCAGGCCTGCCGGATCGGGGCGGTGTAGCCGGCGGTGCGCAGCATGATCTCGGCGCCCTTATAGGCCGCCTCGCGCGCCATCTCGGGGAACATGCCGTCATGGCAGATGATCAGGCTGAGCTTGGCGCCCTTCGGGCCCTCGATGACGGGGATGCCGAGGTTGCCCGGCTCCCACGGTTCCACCGGCACCCACGGGTGGAGCTTGCGATAGTAGAGCTTCAACTCGCCGCGATCGTCGATGATGATGCCGGAATTGTACGGGTTGCCGCCGGGGTTGAGCTCCATGATCGAGAAGCACCCCCAGATCCGGTGCTCCTTGCAGGCCGCCTTGAAGGCTCCGACCTCCGGCCCATCCAGCGAACACATGATTGCCGGGTTGGTGTCCATCGACAGCCCGTGCAGCGCGTATTCGGGGAACACCACGAGATCCATGGTCCCGAGGTTCCGTCGCGCCTTGCCGACCAGTTCGACGATGCGCGCCGTCTGCCGCTCGAGGTCGGCAGGTGTCGCCACCACCGGCAGTTGCAGCTGCACCAGCCCGATCACCACGCCATTGTCGGACTTATTGAGACCACCCAGGCCACTCATCGGAACACTCCTACTTGGTGATCGACAGTTCGCCCGGCACGTCCCGCGCTGAGGCCTTCGAGCCGGCGGAAATGATCATGATGATCAGCGTCAGGATGTAGGGGGCGGCGTTGAAGAAGTAGTAGCCCTGGGAAATGCCGATCGACTGCAGCGACGGGCCGATGGCTCCGGCGGCTCCAAACAGCAGCGCCGCCCAGATGCACTTGATCGGGTCCCAGCGTGCAAAGATCACCAGCGCCACGGCCATCAACCCCTGCCCCGAGCTCAGCCCCTGGTTCCAGCTGCCCGGGTAATAGAGCGACAGGAACGCCCCGCCGATGCCGGCGAGGAAGCCCCCCGCCGCCGTGGCGAGGAAGCGCACCAGGTCGACCGATACGCCCATCGCCTTGGCCGAAGCGGCGCTGTCGCCGGTCATCCGGACGATCAGGCCCCAGCGGGTATTCCTGAACGCCCAGAACATGAAGACGGCAAGCGCAATGCCGACGAAGAACAGCGGGTTGACCTGCAGCGCCTGGGCCAAAGCCGGGCTGCCGGTCCAGTCGCCCAGCGGAATGGCGTCGAGCCGCGGCGCCGATGGCTGGATGAACGGCTTGCCGAAGAAGAAGGCGAGCCCAGTGCCGAAGCTCATCATGGCGATGCCGACGGCGATATCGTTGACCCGCGGCAGCTTGCAGATATAACCGTGCAGCGCGCCGAGGCAGAGCCCCGAGCCGCCCGCGGCCAGTACCCCAAGCCAGGCATTGCCGCTGAGATAGCTCACCGCATAGGCGACCATGGCGCCGAGCACCAGGTTGCCCTCGAGCCCGAGGTTGATGCGGCCGGATTTCTCGGTGAGCGTTTCGCCCAAAGCGACGAACATGAAGGGCGTCGACACTCTTATGGCGCCGCCCAGCATGGCGATGAGCACGGTGATCAGTGCGTTGTCCATCAGGTCCGCTCCCCCGTTGCCTTGGGCTGGAAGATCTTCAGCCGTCCGTAAAAGGTCTCCGACACCAGCAGCACCACGAACATCATCCCCTGCAGCACCAGGATCGTCGCATCGGGCATCCCCATGCGCCGCTGGATCACCCCGCCGGCCGCCGCGAGCGCACCGAACAGGATTGCCACCGGGATCACCGCCAGCGGGTTCTGCCGGGCGAGGAAGGCGACGAGAATGCCGGTAAAGCCATAGCCGGCGACCAGCGAGGCATTGGCCTGGCCGTGGATTGCCGCGACTTCGAAGAAGCCGGCGAGCCCGGCACAGGCGCCGGCAATGGCGCAGCAGACCACCATCAGCCAGCCCACCGGCAGGCCTTGCGCCCGGGCGGCCCTGAGGTTGCCGCCGGTCATCCGCGCAGCAAAGCCGAAGGTGGTACGGCTCATCAGCACCCACAGCAGCAATGCCAGCACCACGCCGGCGGCAAAGCCCCAGTGCACATCGGTGCCGGGGATCGCGCCGATCCGGTAGGCATCGCCGATCGGCATGGTCGATGGCTTGTTGGCCGAAGCCGGGTCGCGCAGCGCCCCCTCGACGAAGAAGTTCATGATGGCGATGGCGATATAGCTCATCAGCAGCGAGGCAATGGTCTCGTTGACCCCGCGCGCATACTTGAGCCAGCCGGTGAGCCCCACCCACAGCCCGCCGGTCACCACCGCGGTGAGCGCCATGACGAAAAGCGTCAGCGGCACCGGCACGGCGTTCGAGACCAGTGGAATGGCGACGGCCGCGGCAGTGAAACCGCCCAGCACCAGCGCCCCTTCTCCGCCGATCATGGTGAGCCCGATGCGCGCCGGAATGGCGAAGGCCAGCCCGGTGAGGATCAGCGGCGCGGCGCGCTGCAGGGAATTCTGGATCGAGAACGACGAGCCGAAGCCGCCGGTCCAGATCAGCTGGTAGAACTGGATCGGGTCCTTGCCGATGGCGAGCAGGAACAGCGCAAACAGCAGCGCCGAAACCACCAGCGCCCCAAGCGGGATGCTCACTGCTTCGGCGAGACGGAGCAATTGCAGGTTGGCCCCAGCTTTGGCCGGGACTGCAGGGCTGTCGGCGGTTTCAGCGGTCATGTTCTGCCTCGCATCCGGTGGTCGTGGACCCCCACCCCTGTCCCCTCCCCGCAAGGGGGAGGGAGACCAAAACACCAGCTTCGGTGGGGGCGTCTCCCTCCCCCTCGCGGGGAGGGGACAGGGGTGGGGGGCAGCACGCGCCGGCCCCCTCATCCGCCAACAAACTGCCGGATCAGGTAATCGAGCCCTGCACCCCCTCGAGCAGCCAGTTCATGCCGTCGAGATACGGGTCGTAATTGTCGTAGTCCTTGTCGACGACGACGTTGCCGGCATTGTCCTTGAGCGCGCCCTTGTAGATCGGGGCGCCGGCGACCAGCGCCGCGATGGCGGCATCGGCCGCGGCGATCGCCTCGGGCGTGGCGCCGGCGCCGTAGGCGGTGTTGCGCAGCATGTCGTTGTTGTAGCCGCCGACCAGGAAATTGGGCGGGGTTTTGCCCGCGGCGATATCGTCGGCGTAGGATTTGTAGATCGTCTCCCACTTGTATTCGGCGCCGGTGATGAAGCCCTTGGGCGCCAGCGGCGCCTGGCTGGCATTGTGGCCGGCGGTCTTCACCCCGCGACCCTCGGCGGTCTCGATCACTACCTTGGGGCTGTCCACGTGGCAGGTGATGACTTCGCAGCCGGCATCGACCAGCGCATTGGTGGCTTCCGCCTCGCGCACCGGCAGGCTCCACTCGCCGGTGAAGATCACCTGCACCGTGGCATTGGGGTTCACCGAACGCGCCCCCAGCAGCACCGAGTTGATGTTGGAAAGCACCGACGGAATCGGCTTGGCCGCCACGAACCCGATCTTGCCGCCCGACGACAGCCCGGCCGCCACGCCGTTCACGTAATGCGCCTGGTTCAGATACGGGAAATACGAGCCGGCATTGGCCGGGTCCTTGTCCTTGTTCCACAACGGCGCCGCATGCCGGAAGGTAACGTCAGGATACTTCTTGGCCAGTTCGACCACGAACGGGTTGTAATAGCCGAACGAAGTGGCGAGGATCAGGTTGGCGCCATCGAGGTTGATCATCGACTCCATGGACTTGGCCACGGCATCGGTCTCGGGCACATTCTCTTCTTCCACCACGGTGATGCCGGGCAGTGCCTTCAGCGATTCCACCGATACGGCATGCGCCTGGTTCCACCCGAAATCGTCCTTCGGCCCGACATAGACGATGCCCAGCACGACATTGGACTGCGCCCGGGCGATCCCGAATGGCAGTGCCGATGCGGCAAGCCCGGCTGCACCGACCTTGAGCAACCTGCGACGTGAGATAGCGGTTAGTGTCATGACGTCTTCCCCTGGATTGCACCTTTGGGCGCCGCCTTCTGAGTCCGGCGCCGGTATCCACCTGAGGTCAATGCAATCCATGTGCCAAGCCGGAGGGGCGCCCGATCGGCGCCATTCCATCAACGATTCCAGTGCTTTGAGTAGAGTGGCTGGAGAATGCTGCTTGCCCGCTGCCGCCGATGAATGCTTAATGCATCCGCATATCGGATTAATGTGCCTACGATTTAATCATGCGCACGTGCATTGCATACAATGCGTTGACCATCGCTAACCAAGGACGTCTCGCCCATGGCTGACTGGATACCGATTGCCCTGAGCCGCGACGTGCCGGTCGGCGTTACGCGGGCAGTGATCGTCGACACCCGCGAGGTGATGATCTGGCGTGGTGAGGATGGCATGGCGCATGTGTGGGAGGATCGCTGCCCGCATCGCGGCATGCGGCTGAGCCTCGGCTTCGTACGCGGCAACGCGCTGAACTGCCTCTACCACGGCTGGCAGTATGGCGCCGGTGCCAACTGCCTGCGCATCCCGGCCCATCCGGATCTGACCGTACCGCCCACCATCCGCGCCAATGCCTATGTCGCGGCCGAGACCGGCGGCATGGTGTGGATGAGTGGCGACAGCGCCGACGCCCCACCGCAACTGCCGGAACTGACCCCGGTGATCAGCCTCGCCATCGAAGCAGCGCCGGAGCGTGTGCTCGCTGAACTGGGCGGCTCGACTGCCGTGCCGCTCATCGCCCTGCCCTTCGCCGGCGGCACCCTGCAGCTCGGCTGGCACCGCGCCCACGCCGCAAAGACCATGCTGCACGCGACAGGGACCGGCGCCGATATCGCCGCCGCCACGGCGCACCTGCGGGCCCTGCGCCAAAACCTCGAACAGGGAGCCGCCGCATGAGCCTCACCGACGACCAGGCTGCGCTCGACCAGTGGTACACGCTCGGCGCGCTCCGGGATTTTCCCGCCGGCGCCGAAGTCCGCTCTCGCCTCCTCGGCGAAGATCTCACCGTCCGCCGGCTTGCCGACGGCGTCGAGGTCCGCGCCGCCGGCCGCGCCCTCCCCGTCCGCACCGATTACGGGCACCTGTGGACCAGTTTCGGCACGCCGGAGCGCGAGTTGTTTGAGCTGCCCGAAAGCCGCGAGCCGGATCGCCGCTGGATCCATTGCGGCCCCGTCCGCGTCCGCGCCTCCGGCCTGCGGCTGGTCGAGAACTTTCTCGATCTCGCCCACTTTCCCTATGTCCACACCGATATCCTGGGCTCCGAGGATCATCCGGAGGTGGCGAAATACGAGGTCGAGCAGCGCCGCGATGTCGATGAGCTCTGGGCCACCAAATGCGAGTTCTACCAGCCAAAGGCCGCTGCCGCCTCCGACGAGGGCCAGATCAGCAAGTACATGTACCGGGTGGTGAGCCCGTTCAACGTCATGCTCTACAAGACCCCGCCCACCGCACCCGACCGCTGGGATGTCATCGCGCTGTTCGTCCAGCCCGCCGACGAGGCGGTGTCGGTGGCGCACGCCTTCATGCTGGTGATCGACGAGACCAGCACCGACGCCGAACTCAGCGCCTTCCAGCAGATGATCTTCGTCCAGGACAAGATCGTGCTCGAGAACCAGCGTCCCTCGCTGCTGCCGCTGCAGCCGGGCCGCGAAACCCCGACCCGCGCCGACCTGAGTTCGGTGCTTTATCGCCGCTGGCTGAAGGAGAAGCAGCTCCGCTTCGGCACGGAACCGCGCACGGATCTGCCCAATGCCTAAGCTCTACGACTATGTACTCTCGGGCAGCTGCTACAAGGTGCGCCTGCTGCTCAACATGCTCGGCATCGCCTATCAGACGCAGGCGGTGGACTTCTTCCCCGGCCGCGCGCACAAGCGCCCGGACTTCTTGGCGCTGAACCCGCTCGGCCAGCTCCCGGTGTTCGAGGACGAGGGCCTGGTGCTGCGCGACGCACAGGCGATCCTCTGCCACCTCGCCAACAAATACGACACATCAGGCCAGTGGCTGCCACGCGACGAGCGCTTCGGGCCCATCATGATGTGGCTGAGCTTTGCCGGCGGCGAGCTGATGGCGATCTCCGGCGCGCGCATGATCGCCATGCTGAACTACCCCGGAGACCTCGCGCCACTGCAACTCAAGGCCCGCGCCGCGCTGCGCATCCTCGACGATCACCTCGCCGACCGCGCCCAGGCCGGCAGGGTATGGATCGTCGGCGAGACCCCGACCATCGCCGACATCGCCAGCTTCCCCTACGTCGCGCTGAGCCACGACGCCGGCATCGGCCACGAGGATTATCCGGCCATCAACCTGTGGCAACGCCAGGTACGCAAGCTGCCGGGATTTGTAGGGATGCCTGGGGTGCCGGATTACTTCTAGCTCCCCTCCCCCTTGAGGGGAGGGGTGGGGGGTGGGGGTGGTTCTGTGATCACCGATGGACCCCCACCCCCAACCCCTCCCCTCAAGGGGGAGGGGAGCCTCACCGCTACGGTGAGAGGACACCCCGCACCTCAAACCCATTCCCCACCGGCCCGGCCTCATCCACCGCCTCGATCGTCTCGACCAGCATATCGAGCGGCCCCAGCGTGCACGCCATCTCCAGCGCCCCGACCAGCGCCTCCGGCCCCGCTGCAACCAGCGTCACCACCGCGCCCTCGGCACTCACCCAGCCCCGGATATCGAGCCAACGCGCCCGCTCGGCGACGAACGCCAGGTAACTCGCCACCTCCAGCCTGCCGCTGATCGCATAGCGCCGGCTAACCGGCGCGCCGCCTTCGATATCGGTGGAGTAGTGATTGTGCACGCCACCAGCCTATCGTCGCCACCTCGAGCGCGAAAGGGCTCAGGCGATGGCCGGCGGGCGCCTTGCCAGCACCAGCCGCCCCAGTTGCACCAGGTTCAGCACGATGAAAAACACGTTCCACGCCACGACGTTCAACATCGGCACCGGCTGGCTGTAGAAATACACGGCGAGACAGCAGGCCGCGGTCACTGTGAGGAGGCGCAGGCGCAGCATGTCCATGGTGAAATAGGCGATCACGTAGAGCACGTTGGCCGCGTTGATGAGGATGTCCATCGAATTCTCTCATGGCTGGAAGCTGGCGCCCGGTACGAGACCGGGCGCCGCATGATCAGTCGCCGCCGAATTCGGACTTGAAGGTCGCAAAGTCGATCTGCATGCCGTTGAGCACGGTGCTCCAGTGACGGACATAGGCGGCCTGCGCCACCGCCTCGGCGACCTCGGCATCGGTAGCGCCGCTGCCCTTGGCGGTCTTGGTTTCGAGCCAGATGCAGTACTGGCACGGGATCTGCGCCGCGACCGCGAGGTTGATCAGCGCCTTGACCTTGGGCTCGAGCACGTTGCTCTCGTCGAACAGCAGGCCCTTGGTCATCGCCCAGGCGCCGGCTACTGCCGATGGCGGATAGGCCTTTACATGGCTCGGCAGCACGCCAAGCGTCGCCTGCACATCCTGATAGGTCTCTTCCGCGGTGGGGAACTCGGCGGCGCCGGCGAACGAGAACAGCGACAGCGAGGCAGTGACGGCAAGCGCTGCGATGGTGATGGTCGTTTTCATGGTTGGTCCTTGTCTTTTCAGATTGTGGCGGCTGACGTGCCGCCGATGGACCAGCCGTCTAGTCGTGTGGCCGCCTGGCTGATAGGCTGGTTTCCGACGAAAACGGTTCAGATCGGACACGACGCATGCCAAACGCCGACGAAAAGCCATTGCTTGTCGCCGTCGTCGCGACGCCGCACACCGGCACGGCCGGCACCTTCATCGCCATGGATCTGCTCGCCACGGTGGGCATGTATTGGGAAATGCTGCACGGCGAAGCGGGCGGCAAGCCGCGGTTCCTGCCGCGGCTCGTCACCTTCGACGGCGAGCCCTATCGCGATTACCACGGGGTGCTGATCACCCCGCATGGCGCCTTCGCCGATTTTCCCGCGCCCGACATCGTCGTGATTCCCGACCTGACGCTCAGCCCGCACGAGCCCATCCCCAACACCTTTGCGCCGATCGCCGACTGGATCCGTTCGACTTACGAGCAGGGGGCGATCGTCGCCTCGATGTGCTCGGCCACCTTGCTGCTCAGCGAGACCGGCCTGCTTGATGGCGAGGAGGCCACCGCGCATTGGGGATTTTGCGATGTGATCAAGGCCCGCCATCCCGGCATCGTCATGCGCAAGGAGCGCGTCCTGGTGCTGGCAGGCGACGGCCACCGGCTGATCACCACCGGCGGCTTCGCCTCATGGCACGATCTGCTGCTCTATCTGGTCGGGCGCCTGGCCGGCCAGGAGGAAGCACGCCGGCTGGCCAAGCTCTTCCTGCTCGACTGGCACAGCGACGGCCAGCTCCCCTATGCAGCGCTGACCGTGGGCCGGAAGCACGAGGATCCGCTGGTCACCACCGCGCAGCTCTGGGCCGCCGACAACTATCGCAACCCCAACCCGGTCGCCGCCATGGCCGCCGAGAGCGGCCTCACCGAGCGGAGCTTCCTCCGCCGCTTCAAGCGCGCCACCGGTCAATCGCCGATCGAGTACGTGCAGACGCTGCGCATCGAGGAGGCCAAGCAGATGCTGGAAACCAGCGACGCGCCGTTCGACGAGATCGCCGCCGAGATCGGCTACACCGAGCCCTCCGCCTTCCGCCACCTGTTCCGCAAACTGGTCGGCGTCACCCCCTCCGCCTACCGCCGCCGCCATCAGCGGCCGGTGACGGAAGCGGAGCGACAGTCGGGGTGAGGCGGCGCGCGGACCGTGCCCCAGCGTCCCCTCGCCCCTTTGGGGAGAGGGTCAGGGTGAGGGCTAGCCAAGCACACCGGCATGAGTGAGCATCTCAGGTGTCCCAGTCGGGACCCTTCTCCCCTCAGGGGAGAAGGTGGCGCGGAGCGCCGGTTGAGGGGTGAAGCGGTGCCACCTGCTGGACGAGCCAGCACGCCGAGAAGCTGAACCCCTCACCCGAGCTCCGCTAGCTCGCTGACGCTCGCAAGCTGCGCTTGCCCTCTCCCCTCAGGGGAGAGGGGCCGCGACCCGCGCCGTCGAGCCGCGCTCGACCAGCGTCACCGGCAGCACCGTGTCAACCGTCGGCCGCTGCCGGTCATCGAGCCGCGAAATCAGCAGGTCCGTCGCCTGGCTGCCGAGTTCGGCCAGCGGCTGGCGGATGGTGGTCAGATCGATCAACGGCCAGCTCGCCCATTGCATGTCGTCAAAGCCGAACACCGACACGTCGCCCGGCGCGCTCATGCCGCTGTCCTTCAAGACGCTCAGCGCCGCGATGGCGACGAGGTCGTTGACGCAAGCGATCATCGTCACCTCGCGCCGGCGGATCGCCTCGACGGCCGCGGGTGGCAGCTGCGGCACGAGATGGACATTCACCTCCCACACCAGCTCCACTCGGCCAGCTGCTGCGTCGACGAACCCCTGCCGGCGCTCGAAACTGCTGGTGAGATCCTGGAAGCCCGACAGCATGCCGATGCGGCGGTGGCCGAGCGCGATCGCATGCTCGGCCATCAGCCGGCCGCCGGCGTAGTGATCGGCATGCACGCTGTCGAGCCCGGGAAATTTCGCGTCGAGCGAGACGATCGGGAACAGCGGCGGGTCGGCCAGTTTGAAGTTCGGGTGCAGCAGCGCCACCGCGCCATCGACGCCATGCTTGGCGAGGGTGCGCACCACCTTTTCCTCGCGCATCGGGGCGTTGCCGGAATCGATCACCAGTGTCGCATAGCCATGCGCCTCGGCGCGCAACTGCACCGCCTGGGCGATTTCCGGGAACACCGGGCTAGTCAGCGTCGGCAGGATACAGCCGATAATGTTGTTGCGGCCGGTCTTCAATGCCCGCGCCGCATTGTTGCGCGAGTAGCCGAGCTCCTTCGCCACGCGCCGAACCAGCGCGTCAACTTCCGGCGTTACCTTGTTGAGATCGTTGAGAACATAGGACACCGTCGCCGAGGAAACCCCGGCAACTTTCGCCACATCCTTGATGGTCGGGCTCCTGCCCCTGCTCATCTGATCCCCATGCCCGTCGCCTTCTGTGGACGAAGTTTGTAGCGCTGCCAAGTGGTTAGCAGGCCCCTGCGAAATCTATCTTGACTCCCCCTATAGCACCTCGCTTATCTATTTACACGATTAAACGACCTGATCGTTCAGTTTCATCGGATCGCTCTGGAGGAGTTTTTCATGACTAAATCGGTAACTCGCGTGGCGCTGCGCCGCGCTGCCCTCGGGCTGGTCGGCGCCACGGCGCTGCTTGCCGCCACTGCCGCCGGCGCGCTTGCCGCCGACAAGGTGCTGCTGCTGGTCAACGGTGCGCTCGGCGACAAGTCGTTCTTCGACTCGGCCAACAAGGGCATCGAAGAGATCAAGGCGAAGTACGGCGACGAGGTCGAGACCAAGGTGCTCGAGATCGGCGACGATCCGACCGGCTGGGAGCCGGCGCTGCTCGAAGTCTCCGAGCAGGATTGGGACCTGATCATCGGCGGCACCTTCTCGCTGAGCGAAACGCTGGGCGCCGTGGCCGACCAGTATCCGGACAAGAAGTACATCCTGTTCGATGCGAGCCTGCCATTCGAAGGCGGCGCCTACCCCAACGTCTACGCCGTGCAGTACAAGCAGAACGAAGGCTCCTATCTCGGCGGTATCCTCGCCGCGGGCCTGTTGAAATCCGGCCTCCCGGCCGATGCCGGCACGGCGCTCGGGTTCCTGGGCGGTATGGATATCCCCGTGATCAACGACTTCCTCGTCGGCTACATCGCCGGTGCCCAGTCGGTGACGCCTGACATCAAGGTGTCGGTCGCCTATGCCGGCTCGTTCACCGATGCGGCCAAGGGCAAGGAGTTGGGGCTCGCCCAGTATCGCTCCGGCGTGGCGCTCGGCTTCATCGCCGCCTCGCAGGCCGGCCTCGGCCAGGCCGCGGCCGCCAAGGAAACCGGCAAGTTCGTGCTCGGCGTCGATTCCGACCAGGAGGCGATCTTCGCCGAAAGCGATCCGGCGATTGCCAGTCAGGTGGTGAGCTCGGTGCTGAAGAACGTCGATGTCAGCCTCGTCCGCGCCTACGACCTCTACAAGGAGGGTAAGCTCGCCTTCGGTTCGGCCGAAACGGTCGGGCTCGCTGAAGGCGCCGTCGGCATCGTCGAAACCGGCAACTACGAAAAGCTCACCTCCGCCGAGACCAAGGCCGCCATCGCCGACGCCAAACAGAAGATCGCTTCGGGCGAAGTGGTTGTGCCGACTGCCTTCGGCATGGACACCGCGGCGATCAACGCCATCCGCGACGCCGTGCGTCCGTAAGCGCCCGATGAGCAACTCGCCGCAAATGGCCGGGGGCCCCATCGTTTCGTTCCGGGGGGTGTCAAAGACCTACCCGAACGGCACCGTGGCCCTCAGCGATGCCACTTTCGATATTCGGAAGGGATCGATCCATGCCATCTGCGGCGAGAACGGCGCCGGAAAATCGACGCTCATGAAGGTCCTGTTCGGGCTCGAAAACCCGAGCGCCGGGCAGGTCCTGATCGATGGCGCCGCGGTCGATACCGCGACACCAGACTTTGCCGGCAGGCATGGCATCGGCATGGTGCACCAGCATTTCTCGTTGGTGCCCATCCTCACCGTCACCGAGAACATCATCCTCGGCCACGAGCCGCGCTCCTCGATCTTCATCGATCGCCATAAGGCGCGCCGCCAGGTGGTTGAATTGACTCGGCGCTTCGACCTCGCGGTCGACCCGGATGCGGTGACCGACACCCTGTCGGTGGCGGCGCAACAGAAGGTCGAAATCCTCAAGGCCCTGGCGCGCGACACGCGCCTGCTCATCCTCGACGAGCCGACTGCCGTGCTGTCGCCACCCGAAATCGAGGAACTGTTCCACCGCCTGCGCGACCTGTGTGCCGCCGGCATGACCATCCTCTTCATCTCGCACAAGCTGCACGAAGTGCGGGCGCTCGCCGAAACCGTCACCGTGCTGCGCGCCGGCCAGGTGGTCGGCACCACCCCGCTCGCCGAAGTCGACGACGCCGCGATCACCCGCATGGTGATGGGCCGCGATGTCGATGTGCCGCGCCGCCAACGCCAGAACGCTACTGCCCCCGTGGTGCTCGAACTCGACAACGTCACCACCCGCGCGCCTGACCCGGCCGACCGCATCGAGAGCATCTCGCTCAGCATCCGGGCCGACGAGATCGTCGGCATCGCCGGCGTCGATGGCAGCGGCCAGCGCGGCCTCGTCGGTGTGCTCAGCGGCCTGATGCACCCGGCATCCGGCAGCATCCGGCTGGGTGGCGCCGACATGTCGCGCGCCACCGCCCCCGACTGGCGCAAGGCCGGCCTCGCCTATCTCCCCGCCGATCGCTACGCCCGCGGCGGCACTGCCTCGCTTAGCCTCGCCGATAACGCCATTGCCGGCACCGATGGCGACAAGGCGCTGCAATGGGGCCCGTTCCTTCGCCGCGGCGCCATCAGGAAGCGCGTGCAGCAGATGATCGCCGATTATGCGGTGCGGGCCGGCGGCACGGGTGAGCGGCTGGATTCGCTGTCCGGCGGCAATGCTCAGAAGCTGATTGCCGCACGCGAACTCGCGGGTTCGCCAAAACTGCTGATCGCCGACCAGCCGACCCGTGGCGTCGATGTCGCGGCCGCTGCGCTGCTGCATGCCCGTATCGACCAGGCCGCTCGCAACGGCGCCGCCGTGCTGCTGATCACCGCCGATCTCGATGAGCTCTTGCGCCTCGCCGACCGCGTGCTGGTGCTGTTCAACGGCAAAGTCGTCGCCGACCTCGCAAACCATGCCGGCCTGACGCCGGCGGCGCTCGGCCCCTATATGCTCGGGCTGGAGACGGCCGCATGACCCGCGCCATCCTCGCCGGCCTCACCGAATTCGCCCTCACCGCCCTGGTCATCGGCCTGGTGATCCTCGCCGTGCTGGTGCCGCTGGCGCTGTCGCAGCCCGAGCCGCTCGAGGTGCTGCGGCTGTTCGTCCTCGGCCCGTTCGGCACCATCCGCCATATGGGCAATATCCTCGAGGCGGCGACGCCCACCATGATGACCGGGCTCGCCGCTACCATCATCTTCCGCGCCGGCTTGTTCAACCTTGGCGTCGAGGGCAGCTTCTTTCTCGGCGGCCTCGCTGCGGCGGCCACAGCCGTGCTGCTGCCGCTCACCGGCTTCGTTGCAACGCCTGCCGCCATCCTGATCGGCGCGCTGGTCGGCTCGCTGGCCTGCATCGTGCCGGGCTACCTGCGGGTGCGTTTCGGCGCCTCCGAAATGGTCAACTCGCTGGTGCTCAACTTCGCCTTCCTGTTCGCCGGCGTCTATGTGCTCAACTACGTGCTGCGCGACCCCAATGCCGGGGCGCTGATGTCCTACAAACTCCCCGGTGATTTCACCCTCGATCGGCTCCTGCAGGGCACCCGGCTGCATAACGGGGTGATCATCGCCTTCATCGCCTGCCTCATCGGTGGCATCTGGCTCTACGGCACCCGCTCGGGCCTCAATGTCCGCATTGTCGGCTCGAGCCCCGGCTTTGCCAGCCATCTCGGCCTCGCTTCCTCCAAGCTGCTGATGCAGGCGCAGATCGCCGGCGGGCTGATTGCCGGCATGGCCGGCGCCATCGAAGTGCTCGGGCTCTATAGCCGCTTCTCCTGGACGGCCCTGCCCGGCCATGGCTGGACCGGCATCACCGTCGCCATCCTCGCCCGCGAGAACCCGTTCCTCGTCATCCCCGCCGCGCTGTTCCTCGCTTACCTCCAGGTCGGCGGCGACATGCTCTCACGCAATCTCGACGTGCCCTCCGAAATCGTCGGGCTGGTCACCGCCGCCATCATGCTGGCCGTCACCGCCGCCGCCATCTTCCGCCACCCGGCCTTCCTGCGGCTGATCCGCGACATCAAGGGTCAGGAGCAAGGCGCATGATCGAAGTTTTTGGCGCTTTCGCCGACCCGGCGGTCTTCGCCACCGTGCTGCGGGTGATGACCCCGCTGCTGCTCGCGGCGCTGGGCGTCTTGATCTCCGATCGGGCGGGCGTGCTCAACATCGGCATGGAGGGCATCATGCTGTCGGGCGCGCTGATCGGCGTGCTGGTCAGCGCCGCCACCGCCAACCCGTTCCTCGGGCTCTTCGCCGCTCTCATCGGCGGCGGCCTGCTCGGCGCGCTGATGGCGTTCTTCATCAATGGCCTCGGGACCCAGTTCATCATTACCGGCATCGCGCTGAACATGGCGGCGCTGGCGGCGACGACGCTGGGCCTGTTCCTCGCCACCGGCGACAAGGGGATGTCGGGCGCGCTGAAAAGCGGCGTGCTGCCCAATATCGACATCCCCTTGCTCGGCGGCGTGCCGGTGCTCGGCCCGTTGCTCTCCGGGCACCATATGCTGACCTATCTGGCCATCCTCGCCGTGCCGGCCGTCGCCATCATGCTGGCCCGTACCCCATTCGGCTTGCACATTCGCGCCGTCGGTTCCGACCCCAAGGCGGCAGCGGCCGCCGGCATCTCGCGCAACCGCGTGCAGCTCTATGCGCTGACCCTTTCCGGAGTGCTCGGCGGCGCTGCCGGCGCCTATCTCTCAATGGGTTATGTCAGCTGGTTCGCGCAGAACATGACGGCGGGCCGCGGCTTCATCGCGCTTGCCGCCGAAGTGATGGGCATGGGCACCGCCTGGGGCACCTTCGCCGCCGCCGCCGTGCTCGGCATCGCCGAAACCGTCGCCATCACCATGCAGACCAAGGGCCTGCCCAGCGAGCTGATGCAGATGATCCCTTACATCGTGCCCGCCGTGATGCTCACCGTTTACGCGGCGCGCCGCCAGGCCAAAGTCCGCAAGATTTCCTGACCACCCCTAGATACGAGAGTAGCCCATGAAAGCCTGGGAACTGACCCGCGACCTGCTGCGCGACACCCTGCCGATCGTCCGCACTGCCGAAGAGCAGACCTGGGACGCCAGCGCCATCATGAATGGCGGTGACATGCTGATGGCGATGTACTGGCAGAGCAACGTCCCCGGCTCCGCCGCCCCCGAATGCCTGATGGCCGGCGCGCTGCAATCGCTGGAGAGCAAGGGTTTTGTGCTCGCCCCCTATGGCGAACTGCTGCAGCAGGGCCTCGCGGCCCTCTCCAGCAAGGACTACGAAACGCTCTACACCGTCGACTATCGCCTGCGCGCCATCATGCGCGCCGCCGTGGCCGACCCCAACCACAAGAGCCAGCAGACCCTGCGCTACGCCGATTGGGCCGCCTTCGACGCCGACGTCAGCTGGCCCGCCGATACCGCCGTCGATGTGGCGAGCGAAGATTTCGTCGATCGCACCCGCGCCGCCTGGCTCGGCCAGCTGGTCGGCGCCGCCGCCGGCACCGCGCTCGAGGGCTACACCGCCGAGAACATCGGCAAGGTGTTCGGGCCGATCCGCGATTATGTGCGCGAGCCCAACACCTATAACGACGACATCACCTTCGAGATCGCCTTTCTCGAGGCCTTCGCCGACAAGGGCCATGCCGTCACCGGCGCCGATATCGCCGAGCGCTGGACCGCCCTGATCCCGATGGGCTGGTCGGCCGAGGCCGTGGCGCTCGCCAGCATCCGTCGCGGCCTGTTGCCGCCGCTCACCGGATCGCTCGATAACCCGTTCGACGAGTGGATCGGCGGCCAGATGCGCGGCACCATCTGCGGCATGGTCGCCCCCGGCCAGCCGCGCGAGGCCGCCCGCCTCGCCTGGATCGACGCCGAGATCTCCGCCGCCGGCAACGGCATCCTCGGCGAAGTGTTCAACGCCGTGCTCGCCGCCCGCGCCTACACCGAAACCGACAGCAAGGCGCTGCTGATTTCGACCATCGCGCTGTTCTCGACCCGCACCGAATACGGCGCGGTCCTCGCCTTCGCCCTCGACGCCTGCCGCACTTCGCCCGACTGGCAGACCGCCTGGGCCAGATGCGACGCCGAGTACATCGAGTACAACTGGATCCACGTCTACCCCAACGCCGCCGCCCAGGTGGTGGCCCTGTGGTTCGGCAATTCCGATTTCGACCTGACGCTCGAGATCATCTGCGGCATCGGCCATGACGTCGATTGCAACGCCGCCCAGATGCTCTGCGTCCTTGGCATCCAGCACGGCAGCACCATCATCGCCGACCGCTGGTCGGCCCCACTGCTGGTCGACGACATCGTCACTTACATGCGGCGCCCGGCAAAGATCGCGTTCGATGATCTGGTTGGCCAGACGGTGGCCGCGGTTCGCAAGGCGCGGGGGTAGGTTCTCCCCACCAAGCGGGAAGCGAGACAGTCAGGGGTGGGGCGGGCGGCAGATGCCGGATAGTTGCTGCGGCGTAGTCCGTCCGCTTCGCACGGGCGCTGGCGTGCAGGATAGGCGTCGCGTCCCCTCAACCATCGGTGTGAGCCCTTCCCGCACCTCACAAGGTTGCCGATTTGTAATGCTGCGTCACGCACCAGCCGCAATTCGGTCGCGCCAGTTCCGCATTTGACGGCAAAGCTCCTCGCAAGCGTCAGAAATCGTTGACAGGAGCCGCCGCTCATGGCGATCGACGCCCATATCGGCTTTTCGCGTTTCGGCCTGGGATTGCGTCCCGGCGACGACAGCGCCGAGCCTCGCCAGCAGATGCTCGACGAAATCGGCAACCCCGAAGTGGCATTGCTCGAGGGCAGGCGCCTGCTCGACAGCCCTGCCGCTCTCGCTGCCTATCGTGAATTCCGATTGGAACGAAAGGCCGGCAAGGCCCAGGCGGCCGCTCAACCGGACAATGCGATGGACGCTGCCCCCGATGTCATGGCGCCGGACGACATGGCCGGGATGGGTGAAATGGCCGCCGGGGCGGAGGAAAAACCCGATAAACGCAGGAAGGTCGCGCTCGACAAGCAGCGCAAGCAAAAGCAGGCCGCCGCGATGGACGGTGACGCGCAGAACTACAACCTGCGCACCGAACTGCCGGTGCGGCTTGGCCGCCTCGCCGAAGCCAAACCGGGCTTTGCGGAGCGGCTGGTGATGTTCTGGACCAACCACTTTTCTATCGAGGCCGACAATGGCGGGATTGTCCGCACCCTTGCCGGACCGTTCGAGCGCGAGGCAATCCGCCCGCATATCCTCGGTTCGTTCGAGGATCTGCTATTTGCTGCCACGCGCCACCCGGCGATGCTGACCTATCTCAACAACGCCACCTCGGTAGGCCCTGCCAGCCGGGCCGGGCAGCGGCGCGAGGCGGGGCTCAACGAGAACCACGCACGCGAGTTGATGGAGTTGCACACGCTCGGGGTCGACGGCGGCTACAACCAGGCCGATGTAACGAGCCTTGCGCGTATTCTGACCGGCTGGAGCGTCGGCCGGCCCAAGAGCGAGGATCTCGGCAGGTTCATGTTCCGCGCCCAGGCGCACGAGCCCGGCGTCCAGGCGCTGCTCGGGCAGGATTTTGGCCAGAAGGGCGTGAAGCAGGGCGAGGCTGCTTTGCGCTTGCTCGCCGCGCACCCGGCAACGGCAAAGCACATCGCAATTAAGCTCGCTCGCGCCTTCGTGGCCGACCGGCCCCCCGAAGCGCTCGTGGCGCGGCTGGCACAGACCTTCAGCCAAACCGGCGGCGATCTGCACGCGTTGTCGCGGGTCCTGCTCGAGGCCGAGGAAAGCTGGGCACTGCCAGCCCAGAAGCTGCGCAGCCCGCAGGAATATCTATGGGCCGGGTACCGGGCATTGAGTCTCCGGCCAAAACCCGGCGAGGTCATGCAGGCGTTGCAAAGCCTCGGCCAGCCGCTGATGAACCCGCCCTCCCCGGCTGGCTTCTCCGATCTGTCATCGACCTGGCTCGCGCCCGATGCGATGACCACGCGCCTCGACCTGGCACAACAGATGGCGGTGGCCGCCGGTGACGTCGATCCTCGCCGGATCGCCGAAGTCGTGCTCGGACCTCTGCTGAGCCAGACGTCGAAACAGGCCATCGAACGCGCCGAAAGCCCGGCGCAAGGCGTCGCGCTGATGCTGATGAGCCCCGAGTTCCAGCGGAGATGACAATGAAGACTCCTGCCAATATCGCCGACGCTCTGCGCTGTCCGTCGCGCCGCGTGTTTCTCGCCGGCGCCGGGACGTTCATCGCCTGGGCCAATCTGCCCAAACCGGCCTATGCGGCGCCGGGTCGCGAGCCACGTTTCGTCGCGGTGATCCTGCGCGGGGCAATGGACGGCCTCGCGGTGGTACCGCCGGTTGGGGACAGGGACTATGCCGGGCTGCGCGGCGATCTCGCCATCGGCGCTGCCGGGCATGAGCCGGCGCTACCTCTGGATGGCTTCTTTCAGCTCAATAGCGCCATGCCGGGTCTGCATGCGCTCTATCGCAAGGGCGAGGCGCTGATCGTGCATGCAAGCGCGACGCCCTATCGCGACCGCTCGCATTTCGATGGCCAGGATGTGCTCGAGAGTGGGCTCGGCGGCCCCGGTCTGGCGCCCTCGGGGTGGCTCAATCGCGCCGCCACCTCGATTCCGGCGGGCGAGGGTGTGCGGCCGGTGTCCGGCCTTGCTGCAAGCCCGACAATCCCACTGATCCTCAGAGGTGATGCGCCGACACTGAGCTGGACCCCACCGCGATTGGAAACGGCCTCGGCCGACACGTTGAAGCGGCTGCTTGACCTCTACACCCACGAGGATCCCGAGATGGCCAATGTCCTTGCCGAGGGGGTCGATCTCGACGCCTTGGCCTCCGGCATCGATGTCCAGGCAGGCCGCGGGCTCGCCGCTTCGTTCAGGTCATTGGCCGAAGGCTCGGCCCGTCTGCTGGCCGAGGAGGGCGGACCCCGCCTCGCGGCGCTGAGTTACGATGGCTGGGACACCCATACCGCCGAAGACGGGCGGCTTGACAACGTGCTCGCCGCTCTCGACGGCGCACTGCTGGCGCTCGCCACGGAGCTGGCACCGGTGTGGCGCGATACCGTGATCGCCGTGATGACGGAGTTCGGCCGCACCGCCCGCGCCAACGGCAACGAGGGCACCGACCACGGCACCGCCACCGCGGCTTTCCTGTTGGGCGGTGCCGTCAAGGGTGGTCGCGTCATCGCCGACTGGCCGGGCCTGGCCGAAGCCGACCTCTACGAAGATCGCGACCTGAAGCCCACCACCGATCTCCGCGCCGTGTTGAAAGGCGTGCTGCGCGATCATCTCGGCATCGCCAGCGGCGATCTCTCGAGCAAAGTGTTCCCCGATTCGATCGGTGTCATGCCAATGGACGGACTTGTCGGCTAGCGCGACTGGTGTTGCGACGCCCTGCGCTGCTCGCCCACCGGCCTGGCTACCCTAGCCGATCGCGTTACTCAGCGTCCCTAGCCGCTCCATCGTCAGCACCACCTTGTCGCCCCTGGCCAGTGTCTTGCCCACCTCTGCAGCCGAGCCGCCGCCGACGGTACCGCTGCCAAAAATCTCGCCCGCCACCAGCATCTCGTTCGTCGAGGCGTGGGCGATCATCTGGTCGAAGCGCCAATGCATGGTCGAGGTGCTGGTATCGCACCAGGGCTGGCCGTTGACCGTCGCCTGCATACGCAGTGCGTAGATATCCGGAATCTCGTCGGCGGTGACCAGCCAGGGACCGAACACGTGGCCCTTTTCAAAATCCTTGCCCTTGGCGGGCCCCAGACCCACCGACATTTCGCGCTGCTGAATCTCGCGGGCGCTGAAGTCGTTATAGATCATGTAGCCGTAGATATGGTTGAGCGCGTCGGCGCGTTGGATATTGCTGCCGCCCCGCCCGATCACTGCCGCGAACTCGAACTCGAAATCCATGTTGGTGGCATAGACCGGCATCGGCACCAGGTCGCCATCGGCGCCGACCGCCGAGGGGTTACCCTTGTAGTAGACCGGCAGCTCGTACCACTGCGACGGGATTTCCCGGCCGAGCTTGGGGTAGATGTTTTTGAGGTGCGTCTCGAACGCCATGAAGTCGCGGATCAGCGGCGGGCGCGGGATCGGCGCCAGGAGCTTCACCGCATCGGGGGCGAACACCAGGGTGGCGCCATCCGGCCCGGTTTCAGCCTTGGCCGTCACCCAGTCGAGGGCCGACTGCGCCGCATCGAGCGCCGTCGTCCCGTTCTGGATGAAGGCCACCATGTCCGCGGGGATGGTGGCGGCGGCAAGTCGCGCCGCCCCTTCGCGCGATGCCCCTTTATCCCCCAGCACTGCCCGATAGGCCGATTGCAAGTCGGCATAGCGGCCATCCGGCAGCACGGCGCCGACCCGGGTTACCGGACCGGTGACTGTGCTCAGCTCGTAGGAAACGAGGCGCATCGCATACCTCAGGAGATGGCGAGTTCGTAGAGCTCGCGCTCGCGCTTTTCGAGCATCGGAATCACGGTGCCCTCGATGATCGACTTGAAGTGCGGGGTCTCGCGGTGCGCGGCGAGCGCCGCCGCATCGACATAGTGCTCATAAAGCACGATCAGGTTCTCGTTCTCGGTCGACTTCGACACTTGGTAGAACTTGCAGCCCGGCTCACCGGCTTCCACCAGCGGCTTCATCTTTACGAGTTCGGCCAGCACCTTCGGCACGTTGCCCGGCTTCGTGTGGTACTTGGCGATCAGGACGATCATTGCGGTTCCTTCCCTATGTGTCCGCTGGTCAAATCGTTCAATATGCTGAACGATATTCTCGGTATTGAACAATCTATGTCGTTGGTGGTGATGTCAATGTAGACGGCAGTCGTAGACGGCAGAGGCCGGTGCGGGCTGCCCCCCACCCTTGATCCCTCCCGCAAGGGGGAGGGAGACGCAAACTGAGATACCAGTGAGAGGGTCTCCCTCCCCCTTGCGGGGAGGGGACAGGGGTGGGGGTCCACAGCCACCGGCGTCGGAGCGTGTCTCAACTCAAGTGTTCCCACCCAACCGATGGCTGAGCTTGTCGGCCAGCGCGCGCACCGCGTGGCTGACCTGCGCCCGCGAGGTGTCGTTGACCTCGCCGCGCAGCAATCCGATGGCGATGCCGGCCACCGCGTGATCGTCGCTGGCGTTGAACACCGGGGCGCCGAAGCACACCATGGCGTCGCGCAGCTGCCCGTCATCGATCGAATAGCCGCGCTGGCGCGTCTCCTCGAGTTCGCGCATCAGCGTCTTGAGGTTGGGCACGCTCTGTTTGGTCCAGGGCTCCGGCCACTCGTCGCCGAACAGCGCCTCGACTTCCTCGGGCCGCATCGTCGACATCATCGCCTTGCCGGTGGCGGTGAAAGGCGCCGGCAGGCGCACCCCCGGCCGGAAGCTGACCCCCAGCGGATCGGTGCCGCGCCGGCAGGCGACATACATCACTTCCCGGCCGGTGAGGATCGACAGGTTGATCGCCTGCTCCGAGATCAGGTCGGTCGCCTCGGCGATGCGCATGAATTCCTGCGTCAGGTCGCTCTGGCCCTCGAAGGCGTTGGCCCAGCTCAGGACGTGTGGTCCCACCGCGAACTGCGACGGCCCCACCCGCATCAGCAGGCCGAGATCGACGAGCGTGTGACAAAGCCCGTGCACCGTGCTCTTGGGCAGGTCCAGCATCCGCGCCAGCTCCGACACGCCCTTGGGCTTGCCGCCGGTCGACAGTGCATCGAGGATTTTCTTGGTCCTGACCAGCGCCGGAACCGCCTTGCCCCGCTGCTCGGTGTCTTCGATCATCAGCTATCCATTCTCCCTGCCGGCAAGTTTAGGCATTAGCGAGCGCCGGGACCAGCGTGCAAGCGGTTGCCACCGGTCTCTCCGTGATCCTCCCCCGCGTGGCGGGGGAGGGGGAGCAGCGAAGCTGGTGGAGGGGGGAGCTCAAGCCGGAGAGTCTTGCCGCCCCCTCCACCAGCTTCGGCGGTCCCCCTCCCCCGCCACGCGGGGGAGGATTGCCGCACCGCCGGTGCACATCTCACCGAAACCGCGGCGCCACCTCCTCCATGAAATACGCCATCCCATCCGTATCCGGGGCATCCATGAACCATAGCATCAGGTGGTCGACGCCCTGCCCCCGCAGCTCAACGATCCGCGCCTTGGCGTCCTCCGCCGTGCCGATGATCCACGGCCCGGTCATCGCCTCGGGCAGCCGATCCACACGGCCGGCGACGAAATCGGACACCTCCGGCTGCGGCTCGCCTGCCCTGGTCTCGACCATCCGTTCGACCAAAGCCGCCACCTTGCGGCGCAGCGTCGCCAAATCCGGCGCGACGAGGATCTGCGTCTCGAAGCTGATCTCCACCTCGGCGCGCGACCGCCCGGCTTTGGCGAGCGATGCATCGAGCAGCGCCAGCCTTCGGGCCAGTTCGCTCAGCGTCACGGGCGTCGAATTCCAGCCATCGGCGATGCGGCCGCTGAGTTCGATCACCGGATCGAACGCTTCGCCCAGCCACACCGGGATATGCGCCTGTTGTGGCTTCGGCGCCAGCTGCGCCCCGGTCAGCCGATAGAACTTGCCGTTGAAGTCGATCGGCTTGTCCGAGGCATAGAGCGCCTTGATCAGCCTGATCGCTTCTTCCAGCCGCTCGACCCGCGCATCGTGGTTGTCGTCCCAGTCGAGGCCATAGGCTACCTGCTCGGGGCGGCCCATACCGGCTTCGAAGAAATGGATAAAGCGACCGCCCGATAACAGGTCGAGCGTCGACATCATCTTGGCGGCGATCTGCGGCATACGGAACAGGTTGGCCTGGTGGATCAGCCCGAGCTGCGCCGTGCTGGTGGCGCCGGCGATCATTGCCAGCGTCGTCCAGCCTTCGAGCACCGCCTGCTCGCGGCCCAGCATCAGGTGGTCGCAGACCCACAGCGAGTCGAAGCCCAGCCGCTCCGCTTCGCGGGCATTGCCGAGCACGTCGACATCCTCGATCCGCGCCACATTGGGCACGCGGAACAGCCCGGGGCTCGGCATGGCGAAGGCCGGCACGCAATAGCCCATTTTGAGCGTCCCCGCCTCACGGCGGGCGGCGAGGTCGGTCGAGATCATGATTTCACCCCGGCGCGCGGCACCAGGTCGTGCCGGGTGCAATGGCCGGCAAACTTGCGGGCGATCTCGTCGGCGGCGAGCGTCAGGAAGCGCGGCCCGCAGGGCGCCGTGACCCCGGCAATGTGCGGGGTGAGAAAGACGTTGCTCATCTGCCGGAGCGGCGAATCCGCCTCGAGCGGCTCCGGGTCGAACACGTCGAGCGAGGCAACCACGTCGCCCCGCACCAGCCGGCGGATCAGCGCTGCCTGGTCGACCACCGCGCCGCGCGACACGTTGACGAACACCGAGCGCGGGCGCAGCAGGTTCAACTCCTTCTCGCCGATCATCCCCTTGGTCTCCGGCGTCAGCGGCACCAGCGAGATTACCACGTCGCACGCCATCACCTGCTCCAGCGAGGTCATCGTGATGTCGTAGATGTCGGCCAGCACCCGCGGCGCGTAAGGATCGAACGCATAGATATCGGCCTGGAACGGCTGCAGCAGCTCGATCAGCCGGCGGCCGATATAGCCGGCGCCGATCAGCCCGACGCTGCGGCCGGTGAGCTCGCCATTGAAGCCGGGGTCGGCAACGCGCTCGGCCCATTTCTGGAACAGCACTTCGCCCTCGATCATCCGGCGGAATAGCGCGCCGGCATTGCGCAGCCCGATCATCGCCATGGCCAGCGCCCACTCGGCCACCGGGTAGGACGAGCCATTGGTGGTATCGACCACCGTGACGCCGCGCGCCGCAGCGGCCTCGACGTCTATGCGCTGGCTGAAGCGGTCGCCTTCCACTTCGGCGATGAACTTCAGGTTCGGCAGCCGGTCGAGAATGGCGCCGGTGAGCCGCGGCGAACCGTGGCAGACCAAGAGCGCATCGAGCTTCTCTGCAAAGGCCACCAGCTTGTCGATCGCTGCGGAATTCTCCGGCGGCGCCTCATCCCAGCTCGAGGGCTCATCGCACAGGTGGTGTTCGAAACTGCCCAGGCTCTGGAGCGCCTCGATCGCCTCGGCATCGGCCATCCGCGCAAAGGTATCGGCGTTACAGGCAAAGCCGACGCGCAGCGGTCGCGGCAGGTTGTAGATCGTCATAGTGTTGCCTCGTCAGCCAATCCACACGGTCTTGGCGTTGGTGAATTCGGTTATGCCGACCTGCCCCAGCTCGCGGCCATAGCCGGACGACTTGATGCCGCCGAACGAGATATGCGCGTCCGAACGCACCATGTCGTTGATGAACACCGCACCGGCTTCGACGCTCTGCTCCATGCGGCGAGCCCGATCCTCGTCGCGGGTCCACACCGCCGCGGCAAGCCCGAACTCGGTGCCGTTGGCAATGCGCAGCGCTTCGGCCTCGTCGGCAAACGGCAGGATCGGGGCTACCGGCCCGAACAGCTCCTCACGCGCCGCGACATTATCATCAGGCACGTTGGTGAGGACGGTGGGGGCAAAGAAAAAGCCCGGCCCCTCGACCGTGCCGCCGGCCAGCGCCACCCGCGCCCCACCGGCAACGCTGCGATCGAGCTGGTCCTGCAGCCCGGCCCTGAGGTCGGCGCGCGCCAGCGGCCCCAGCCCATGCCTTTCGTCCAGCGGATCGCCATAACTCAGCTTGCGAGTGCCCTCGACGAAGGCCTCGGTGAAATCGGCGGCGATCGACTGCTCGACCAGGAAGCGCTTGGCGCAGACGCAGCTCTGCCCCGAATTATTGTGCCGCGCCGCCACCGCCATTTTCACCGCGGCGTTGAAATCGGCATCGGCGAAGACGATGAACGGGTCCGAACCGCCGAGCTCCAGCACGGCCTTCTTCCCCGCGGCTCCAGCCAGCCCGGCAATGGTCCGCCCGGCGCGCACGCTGCCGGTGACGGTGACGCTGCGGATACGGCTGTCGGCAATGAGCTTGCCCACCGTCGGATGATCGACGCGGAGGTTGACCAAGACGCCGTCCGGCATGCCGGCCTCGGCGAACACCGCTTCCAGAGCGTCGGCGCATGCCGGCACGTTCTCGGCGTGCTTCACCACCGTGGTGTTGCCGGCGAGGAAGGCCGGCGCAAAGAAACGGATCACCTGCCAGAACGGAAAATTCCAGGGCATGACGGCGAGGATCGGCCCCAGCCCCTCGTAGCGCACCCGGCTGGCGCGCGCCGGGCTCTTGACCGCCAGCGGCTCCAGCCAGCCCGGGCCGAGCTCGGCCGTGGTGCGGCAGGTTGCGGCGCACTTTTTGATCTCGCCGCGTGCCTCGTTGATCGGTTTGCCCATCTCCAGGCTCATCAGTCGCGCGAACGCTTCGAGATCGGCGTCGAGCCGGTCGGCCAGCGCCAGCAGCAGTTGCGCGCGCTTTGCCACGCCGGCAGCCCGGATCGTGCCCCAGGCGGCGAAGCTGCGCTCGAGTGCGGCTTCGACTTCCGCCCCGTCATGCAGGCGATAACTCCCGAACTGCTCGCCGGTGGCCGGGTTGAGCGAACGGAACATGGTTTCGGGGCGCGCGGGCGCGTTCATCAGGTCGTCCTCGTTGGCGCGGCATTGTCGAGCAGCCGCTTGAGCGTGCCGCCGAGGATCGGTTCGAGATCCCCCGGCTGCAGGAAACGGCAATGCACCCGCACGATTTCGAGCGCCTGCTTGTAGGTCATCGCCCGGCTGAGCGCCGGAAAGTCCGAACCCCAGCACAGCCGGTTGGCGCCGAAGGCGGCGTAGAGCCCCTCGGCGATCCACATGGCGCTCGGGTGCGGATAGTCCCAGCCGTTCTCGAGCCCCACCGCGTAGTGGAAGCCGGACAGCTTGATGTGGACGTTGGGGTGCCTGCTGAGTGCAGCGATCGCTTCGAGATCGGTGCGCGGCGCCGTCGAACCGATGCCGCCCATATGGTGCAGCAGCACCACGAGATCGGGATACTCGGCGCAGATCGCGCCGAGGTCGGCCGCCCAGGCCGGCCCCATGGCGATCGAGGCGATGAGCTTTCGCTCCGCCGCCAGCTTGAAGAACGCCCGGCCTTCGTCCGAGCGGAACCAGCCGTCGTGCTCGCCCACATAGTGGGTAAAGCCCGAGATCGGCAGCGTGTCTGCCGCCGTTCGCAGCCGCTCCACCGCGCCCGGCGTGTGGTATTCGGGCGACCAGACGCAATCGACATCGGCGAACTGATAAAGCCGCTTGGGGTAGCGACGCACTGCAGCCGCCCCATAGGCGTCATTGTCAGGATTCTTCTCGATCCGGGCCGAGACGATCACCGCCTCGGCGACGCCGTTCTGATCCATCTCGTGGATCAGGTGCTCGACCGAGCCCTTGGTCGCCTCGTCGGGGACCTCAGGCTCGTATGGCCAGCGCGCCCAGGCGTGAGTGTGGCTGTCGACGATCACGGGCGCCTACCGGAATGCCACCGAGCCGTCGGTCTTCAGCGACGTGGGCGGCACCTTGTTGATGACGGGAATGCTCTTCAGCCCTTCATGGTCGAGCTCAACTCCGAGACCCGGCGTCTCGTTGGGCAGCCAGTGGCCGTTGATCACCGGGACGATCGCCTTCACCGCCTTGGTCCACGGGGCACGATCCTGCAGCATGTGCTCGGTCACTTCCCAGTTCGGCACGGCAAAGCCGAGCTGCACCTGTGCCGCCGTCGCCACCGGACCCGAGGGCACGGCGTGCGGGATGATGCCCTGGTGATGCGCCTCGGCCAGCGCGCAAATCTTGCGCGTGCCGGTAATGCCGCCGGCAATGCCCACATCGGGGCGGATATGGTGCACCCCGCCATGCTCGACATACTCGCGGAATTCCCAGATCGAGGTGTTGCGCTCGCCCGCCGCCATCGGCACCCGCGACTTCTGCGACACTTCGCCGAAGCTCAAGACGCTGTCGGGCGGAATCGGATCCTCGACGAACAGCGGCCGGAACTGCTCGAACTCGCGGATCGCCGCGATGGATTCACCCAGCGCCATGTTGCGGTGCAGCTCGATGCCGATCTCGACATCCCAGCCCACCACTTCGCGGATCAGCGCCATGCGCTCGACCATGTCCTTCACCTTGGCGCCGAACGCCATCAGGTGGTGCTCGGGCTGGTAGACCATCACCTTGAGCGCGGTGTAGCCGTCTTCCACTGCCGCCTTGCAGCTCGCCGCCACTTCCTCGGCGGTGCCGTAGGGGATCACCAGCATGGCGCGCACCTTGTCGCGCACCCGGCCGCCCAGCAGGTCCCAGACCGGCGCCTGGTAATGTTTGCCTTTGATGTCCCACAGCGCCTGGTCGATCGCCGAAATCGCGCCGCCGATCGCCATGCCGCGCATCGAGTAGGCGCGATAGAGGCTGAGATTGTGGTATTCGATGCGGAACGGATCTTCGCCGACCAACCGCTCGCCAAAGCCCTTGGCCACCGAGGCGGTCGCCTCGGGAAAGCCGAAGAAGGTGGATTCGCCCACGCCTTTCAGCCCGGTATCCGTCGTCACTTCGACGAACATCCAGTTATGCGCGACGTAGGTATCGATACGCTCGATCTTCACTTTGCTTCCTCAGGCAGGGGGTAAGGCACACGGTTGTCGTTCACAGGACTCTCAGTGCTCCTCCACCGTGAAACGGGGGAGGGGGACCGCCGAAGGCGGTGGAGGGGGCGGCAGGAAGCGCCGGTGCTTGGGGTCGCCCCCTCCACCAGCTTCGCTGGTCCCCCTCCCCCGCTGCGCGGTGGAGGACCACTGAGAATCCGGTGGCTCTTCACTTTGCTTCCTCAGGCAGGGGGTAGACGAAAAGCGGCTCGCGGCGGGTCGCCGGCGGGGTGATCAGCTCGAGCACGAGGCCGTTGAGCTTTGGAGAGGTGAAATAGACGAAGGCGCCGCTGCCATCGCCGCCGAAACCGCGCGCCGATTGCAGCCGGGTGAAGCCGGCGGCTTCGAGCTCAGCCACCGCCTCGGCATGGTTCTCCATCACGTGGATGCCGATGTGGTTGAGGCCTTCGCCGGAACTCTGGAGCTGATCGGCGAAGAACGACGGGCCGGTGGTGGGTTCGACCAGCTCGAACTGTACGCCATCCTTCCAGGCGAGTGCATGCTTCAGCCCGAACCGGGCCGGCGCACCCTTGTAGGTCATGTCCTTCAAAATCTCGGGAGTGTATTCCCACGCCGTCCACGGTCCGATGCGCAACAGGTCCCACCATTGCCGGGTCGCAGCCTCGAGGTCGCGCACCACGAAGGCGATCTGCTTGGGGCCGAGCTTCTGGACGATCAGCGGCACGGCGGCGAAAGCTGCATCGATCATGCTGTCCTCCCTCAGGCCGCGTTCGACTTGGGCAACAGCCCGAGATCGGCGTCAATCTCATCCTGGTAGGCAGAGACGGCGCTGGTCAGCACCTCGTCCATGGTCACCGCCCGGCCGGCGATGCCGCTCTCATAAGCGGCGAGCACCGAGGCGACGGCGGTGAGGCCCCCTTCTCCGTCCACTTCAGGCGGGCGGCCCTCCATGATGGCGGCGGCGAAATCGTGGATCTCGATGGCGAGCAGGCCCGAATCCGTCTCGGCCCAGTCGAGCTCATACGACACTCCGCCATAGAGCTTCTGCGTCAGCTCATCGAGTTTGAAGCCGACCTTATCGGCCAGCGCCTCACCACTGAGGTCGCCCTCGGCGGTGTGGAGGATCGGCGCCTTGCCGGTCCGATCGTTGAAGATTTCGAGCGAGCCGTGCTGCCCGTGCACGGTGCGCTGGTTGTAACCTTTGCCCGGCCCCGAGGCGACGAAGGCCATCTGCACCATCAGGCCCGACTGCATGGTGAAGGTCGCGGCGAACGAGTCCTCGCCGGTAGCCGTGATCTCAGCGGGGATTTCGAGAAAGCGCTTCAGGTAGGCTTCGGTCTGCATCTCCGGCTTTTCCTGCCGGCGCCGGATCGGCTCGGCGATGAAGCCTTTGCCGAAGGCCGAATGGAATGGCCCGAAATAATACTGCACGATATCGGTGAGGTGCGCGCCCATATCGAGCCCGATGGCGCCCTTGTCCTTGAAGTGCCGCCACGGCGTGATGATGATCCGGTCGCTGCCGCCGATCATCGTCTGCACCATCAGGTGGATCGGTCCCAGCACGCCGGAATCGATCACCGCCTTGGCCAGCCGGTTGGTCGGATCGCGGCGATAATTCTCAGCCGTCGCCAGCACCGCGCGCCCCGCCTTCGCCGCATCGATCAGCGCCTGGCAGGAGCGCACCGTCAGCGCCAGCGGCTTCTCGCAGAGCACGTGCTTGCCCGCACGCAGCGCCGGCAGCACCACGCTCAGATGGCTGAACGCCTCGGTCACCACGTCGAACGCCGCGATCTCCGGGTCGGCCACCGCATCGTCGATGGCGAGGTGGATCTTCGGCCGGTAGCCGAGCAGCTTTTCGGCTTCGCCCGCCACCCGCTCGGCATTGTCCTGCCGCACGTCGCACACCGCGACGAGCCGGACGTTTGAGAGGCCCGAGCGCTGCAGCCGGGCAAAGCCCTGGACATGCCGGCTCCCCATGCCGCCGCACCCGACGAGGCAGACTGGTACAGTAGTCACGTTAATCTCCAGCTAGATCGAGGCCTATTCCTTCAACGAGCCGCCGAGACCGTTGATGAAATAGCGTTGGCAGAGAATAAAGAAGATGATGATCGGCAATGTCGACAACAGCACCGCCATCATGGCGATGTTGGGCGGCGTCTGCGAGAACGATTGGCCGAGCCCGGCCAGTGCCAGCGGCAGCACCCGCATGTCCCGCTCCGTCGTCGAGATCAGCGGCCAGGCATACATATTCCACGCGGTCAGCACCGTCACCGCGGTATAGGCGGCGATCGGCGGGCCGGAGAGCGGCAGCACGATCCTCACGAAGATCTGCCCCCAGTTGGCGCCGTCGATCTTGGCCGCATCGAGGATCTCGTTCGGCATCGAGACGTAGAACTGCCGGAAGATGAACACCCCAAAGCTGGTCTGCGCGATAATGGGGATGCAGAGCCCCATGAAGGTGTCGATCCAGTTGAGGTTGCGCACCAGGATGAAGGTCGGGATCGTCGCCACCTGCCCCGGGACGAAAAGCGTCATGATGAACAGCCCGAGGATCGCGCCGCGCCCGAAGAACTGCATCTTGGCGAGCGCGAAGCCGGTCATCACCACGAGGGTCAGCTGCGTGATGGTGATCACTGCGGTGAAGATCACCGAGTTCATGATGGCGGTCGAGTCGAGGAAGGTCAGCGCCGCGAAGACGTTCTCGAAATGCCACTCGGTCGGCCACCAGGTCGGTGGGTAGGCCACCACCTCGCGGCTCGATTTGAACGAGTTGATGATCATCCAGTAGAACGGCGCGGCCATTAAGAGGCCGAAGAAGATCACCGTCGAGACGTGGAAGCGGCGACGCCAGTGGTGCCCTGCACTCATACCGGATCTCCATTGCTCGGGCGCCGGCGCGGCGGGTTGAAGATCAGCGCCAGGATGGTGACGATGACGAACAGCACCGTCGACAGCGCCGAGGCATAGCCGAGCCGCAACTGGGCAAAGGCGAGGTCGTAGATGTAGACCGCCAGAATATCGGTCGAGTTGAGCGGCCCGCCCTTGGTCATCACGAAGGCGATGTCGAAACTGTCGAAGATGATGCCGCGCAGCGTCAGCACCAGGATCAGCAGCGTCACCGGCATGACGTTGGGCCAGATGATATGCCGGAGCTTCGCCCACGGGCCGGCCCCGTCGATCTCGGCGGCCTCCAGCAATTGCGGATTAATCTGCTGCAGCGCGGCGAGGTAGAGGATGATGCCGAGCGGCAGCCGCAGCCACACGATCACCAGCGACAAGGCGGGCATCGCCCAGGTGGTATCCTGCAGCCAGTTGGGCCCGGATACGCCGAAGAAGCTGAGCAGTTGCGCGATCGGGCCGACGCGCGGATCGTACATGAAGCGCCACAGCACTGCCGACGCCACCAGCGAGATCACGATCGGCAAGAGGTACATCGTGCGGAACACGCTGTAGCCAGGAAAATTGGTGTTGATCAGTACCGCGAGGATGAATGACAGGAACACTGTCGGCACCACCCCGAGCACCAGCAGGTAAACGGTCTTCGACACCGAGTTGATGGCGCGCGCGTCGTTGAGCAAAGCAACATAGTTGTCGAGCCCGACGAAGCGCGGCTCGTAGATCAGGTTCCAGTCGAACAGGCTGAGCGCCAGGCCCCAGACGATGGGGATGACCATGAACACCGTGAACAGGAACAGGTTGGGCCCGACGAACAGGGCGGCCCAGAACGGGGAGTCGGTGCGGCTCGTTCTGCGGCGCGGCGCGGGCCGCACGATCGCAGACATGCCGGGGTCATCGGCTGTGTCGGTCTTGCTCAAAAGACTAAGTCCCGTTGCGAAAGGGAGAACCGGCTGCGGGAGGGGTGCAGCCGGTTCTGGAGAAGCCGCCGCTTCAGGAGGAGGCAAGCGGCGGCAGACCTCTTGTTGATCAGCCGCCGGCCGCCATGACGCGGGCCATCGCCTCGTTGATCACCGCCTCGGCGGCCTTCAGCGCGTCGGCCACCGGCACGTTGTTGAGCACGACCGCCTCTTCGGCTTTGGCGAGCTCGGTATCGACCACCACCTGCACGTCGGCCGGGATCGAGGTCGGGTTCATCGCGCCATACTGGATCGACTCGGCGAATACCCGGTTGTCGTACGGGGGGCCTGGCAGATCGGTCCAGATCGGGCTGTTGTAGAGCGCCTCGACCGGTGGCACGGTGCCGTAGCCGGCGGCCAGGATCTTCATGCCGCCGTCTTCGGAATAGAACCAGTTGAGGTAGTCGTAGGCGAGCTCCTGGTTGTTCGCCATGCCCTGCGGGGTGATCGCCTGGGCGATCGAGCCCATGCCGGTCTTGCGCACGCCGTTGATCTTGGGCTCGAGCGCCACATCCCAATCGTCCGTCGTAACCGAGCGGATCAGCGGGGTCAGCGCCCGCACCGACTGCAGCATCGACACGGTGCCGGCGCCAAACGCCTGGTAGCCGCCGCCGAGCTGGGTCTGCTGCGGCGAGGAGGCGATCACGCCGGCCTTCACTTGGTCCCAGTACATAGTGAAGACCTTGATCGCCGCTTCCGTCTGCAGCTTGTACATGTTGTTTTCGTCGAGCAGCGTATCGCCGAAGGCTTCGATGCCCGGCACGTAGGTTGCGTGCCACGGCACCGAGGCGGCAAGGCCGTAGCGGGTGGTGACGTTGCCGTTCTTCTGGGTCAGCTGGGTCGCGACCTCGATCTGCTTTTCGAAAGTCCAGTCGTCGTTCGGATAGGGGATCCCCGCGTCGTCGAAATGCTTCTTGTTGTAGTAGAGCACCACGGTATCGGCGCCGATCGGCAGGCCGAAAATGCCGTCCTTGTTGGGGCCCGACGTGACGAGGTACTGGTCGAGGAAGGGCTTGGCCAGCGAGGTCATGGTGATCGGGCCGCCCGAGGTCAGGAACGGCCGCATGTCGGCGGTGACCTCTGCATTGGCGAACTGCGTGGCAAAGATATCGGCGAGATAGGTGATATCGGGCAGCTTGTTGGCGAGGCGGCGCGACAGCAGCGCCTGGCGCAGGCCCGGCCCATCGCCCGGCAGGATCGAATAGTCGATCTTGACGCCCGGACGGGCTGCCTCATAGGCGGCGAACACCGGCTTGATGCCGGTTTCGGCCCAATCGAGAATACCGATCGACAGCGTGCCGCTGGTCGGCTGCGCCATGGCGAAATGGCTGCCGGCGGCAAGCGCGAACGGCGAGGCGGCGAGACCCGCAAGAACGGCGCGGCGGCTCGGCGTGAATTGCGTTAGGGTGGTCTTGGACACGTTGCTTTTCCTCCCAAGGAACACGAGCGCTTCATCGCTTCCCGGGCATCGGGAGGCGTGATGATCGGTCGGAGACAAGCGGGCAAAGTGGTCGGCGACCTGTGCGCCAATCGTTCACTATGCTGAACGCCTATCCATAGGCTGAACGATGACACGGGTAGCGATCCGCGGTCAAGCGGTCGGTTTTGACTCGCCGTTGCGCAAAAAGTCTTAGGGATCTGGGACCGACGGTCGGTCGGTAGGGACCACTGTCAGCTTGGCCGGCGTGCTTGGCGCCCCGAGGGGGCGATTTGGCTCACTGGCGGTCCAACACGCGTGCCCTCGCCCCTCCTAGGGGAGCGCGATAGCGCCCCCGGGGGGGGAGAGGGTCAGGGTGAGGGGCGCCAAGCACGCCGAAGTGGCTGACCTCAGCGCACTATCTCATACAACCGCTTCAGCACGTGCCGGGACCTCAGATCCTTCGGGTCGCCCCGCATCTGGTTCATCGTATAGCTGAACCCCACCTGCTCGGTCGGCCACCCCCCGTGGATCGAGCCGCCGGCCCCTGAATGTCCGAACGCATCAGGCGCCGGGCCGAACCGGCCCTGCGGGGTCTGCAGCGCCCAGCCGACGCCGAACGCCATGGCTTCGGCGATATAGGGGTCCATGAAGCGGCTCTGCTCGGCCCGCCCCAGCGCAACCGTTTCGGGCTTCAGGATTTCCACGCCGTCGATACTGCCGCCCTGCGCCATGCAGCCATAATAGCGCGCCATCGACCGTGCCGTGGCGATGCCGCCGGCGCCGCCGATCTCGGCCGCATGATAGGCGCGGGTGTTCCAGGCAAGCTCCTCGGGGAACAGCGGCGGGTTGCCCCAAATTGAATGAAACACCGGGTCCGCCCGCTGCTCGGCCCCGAACGCCTCGTCATAGGCCAGCATGCCCGGCCCCAGTTCGATCCGCCCGACCCGCGGTTCCAGCGCTTCGGGCAATCCGATATAGGCCTCGAGCCCCAACGGCCCGGCAATCTCCTCGGCGAAAAACCGACCCAGCGTCCGCCCGTCGATCCGCCGCACCAGCGACCCGACCAGCCAGCCGATGGTCACTGCGTGGTAGCAATGGAAGGCGTTGGGGTCGGAGGCCAAAGGCTGCGCCGCCAGCAACGCTTCCATCCGTTCGTAATCGGTATAGTCGGCAGCGCTCAGCGGCGTCGCAATCCCCGGCAGTCCGGCGGCATGCGAGGTGACATGCCGCACCAACACCCGGCCTTTGCCGTGCTGCGCGAATTCCGGCCAGTACGTCGCCACCGGCGCGTTGAGATCGAGCTGCCCGCGTTCCACCAGCTTCAGCACGCACCCGGCGAACAGCCCCTTGGTGCCCGAGTAGATCACCTGCAGCGTATCGGCCTGCCACGGCCGCCCCGGCGCCGCCATGCCGCCCCACAGGTCGACGACGAGCTTGCCCTTGTGCACGGCGGCGAAGCCTGCCCCGACATCGCCGCGCACCGTGAAGTTGCGCGCAAACTCTTCGGCCACAGCTTCGAAGCCGGGCGCCACGTGCCCCTCTACCGGCGCCGATTGCGATTGGTAGTTCATTGTCTCCCCCGCCTTCACTCCTGCCGGTGGCTCCCCACCCCCACCCTTGATCCCTCCCCACAAGGGGGAGGGAGACGCTAGCTGCACGTACTCGGTTCTTGCCTCTCCCTCCCCCTTGTGGGGAGGGCAGCACAGCTTGTGAGCGAAGCGAACTAGCGTCGCTGGGTGGGGGTGGCCCCACGCTCAGCAATCATCAATCCCCATGCCCCACCGCATCGAACGCCTCGCCGCCCGCCATGAGGTTCAGCACCTCTTCGCGCGTCTTCTCGCCGCGCTTGAACTGGCTGGCCACCCGCCCCTGGATCAGTACGGTGAACCGGTCTCCCACGCTCAGCGCATGCGTCGCATTGTGGGTGATGAACACCAGCGCGATGCCCTGCTCGCGCGCCTGCTTGATCAGGTCGATGACGATCTTGCTTTCCTTGACCCCGAGCGCCGCCGTCGGTTCGTCGAGGATCAGGAGTTTGGCGCCGAAATACAGCGCCCGGGCGATGGCCAGCGCCTGCCGTTCGCCGCCCGACATGGTGCCGACCAGTTGCTCGGCATCGGCGATGCGGCGGATGCCCATCTGGCGGATCTGCTCGAGCGCGATGCGGTTGGCGGTCTGGTGGTCGAGCCGCCGGAACGGCCCCCAGCCCTTGGTCGGCTCGTTCCCGAGAAAGAAGTTGCGCGCCACCGAGATCAAGGGGATCGAGCCCACATCCTGGTGCACCGTGCCGATGCCATGCGCCTGCGCGTCGCGCGGCGAGCGGAAGGTCACCGGCTGGCTGTCGAAGGTGAGCGTGCCGAGGGTCGGCAGCGTCACCCCCGACATGATCTTGATCAGCGTCGATTTGCCGGCGCCATTGTCGCCGAGCAGGCAATGCACCTCACCCGGATGGGCTTCGAGGCTGACGTCGTTCAGGGCGATGTTGTTGCCGAAGGTCCTGGTGACGCCTTCAAGCGTCATGAGCGCGGTCATCAGAGTTTCTTCTTTCCCCGGTTCAGCGCCAGCTCGCGGATCAGGTTGTTGGTGAGCACGGCGATCACCAAGAGCCCGCCGATAAAGGTGGCGAGCCAGTCGGTCGGCCAGCCGGTGTAGAACAGCCCGAGGCTGACGATGCCGTAGATGAAGGTGCCGAGCACGATGCCGATGACCGAACCGAAGCCGCCTTGCAGCAGCACCCCGCCGATCACCGCGGCGATGGCGGTCTGGAACACATAGCCCTGCCCCGACGCGGCATTTCCCTGGTTGTACATCACCGCCGACATGGTGCCGACAAAGGCCGCCGACACGGCAGTCCAGATGAAGAGAATGAGTTTCACCCGCGCCACCGGCACGCCGGCGCGCCGCGCCGCATCGGGATTGCCCCCCGTGGCAAAGATCCAGTTGCCGAACCGGGTCTGCTTCAACACCCAGGCGGCAAGGATGGCAGCCAGCAGGTACCAGAGCACCGAGATGTTGAAGAACATCCACTTTGAGCCGAACACCACCTCGGCCCAGCCGGCATCCTTGAGCGAAACGTTTGACGAGCCCGAGATCAGTCGGCTCAGCCCCAGCGCCGTACCGGCGAGAATGAAGTTCGAGGCGAGCGTCACGATGAAACTCGGCAGCTTCGTCGCATTGACCAGCAGCGCATTGAAGCAGCCGACCCCGACGCCCATCGCCAGCGCCATGGTGATGGTGAGCTCGATCGGCAGCCCGTAGAACCCGGTGCCCAGCGCCACGATGATCGAGGCGGCGCCCACCACCGAGCCGGTTGACAGGTCGAACTCGCCCGAGATCATCAACAGGCCCACCGGCAGTGCGATGATCCCCAGTTCCGCCGCCGTATTGAGCCAGCCCGCGGTCCCCGGGATCGAGAAGAAACCCGAGCCGCCGCCGACGATGACGAAGAAACCATAGATCACCAGCGCCGCGATCAGCGGTCCGATCCACACGATCCTGAGCAGGCGCTCCAGGAGGCCGAAGCGGGTCGGAGGAGCAGGCGGATCGGCGATGGTGGTTTCCATGGCAGTGGTCATTTCATCAGGTCCGTCGGAGTTCGAAGGCTAGCGCGGAAGTCAGGGGTGAGGCGAGGGCGCGGGTCATGCACCGGTTATCCTCCCCCGCGTGGCGGGGGAGGGGGACCGCCGAAGGCGGTGGAGGGGGCGGCAAGAGTCTCGGCTTGGGCTCCCCCCTCCACCAGCTTCGCTGGTCCCCCTCCCCCGCCACGCGGGGGAGGATGGCCGCCCGGCCGCTGGCTCGGGCGGGGCGCGTCCAACTCCCCCGCCCGGCTCGGCGCGAGGGTCAGTTCGCGCCGCGCGACCCCGGGATGCTCTTGTTCACCTCAAGCACCGCCGCGGCGTTTTCCTGCGTCACCATATATGGCCCGACGCTGATCACCCCCGAGGGCGCCATCTTGTACTTATTGTACATCAAGGGGATCATCACCCCGTAATACCCCTGCAGGAACGGCTGCTGGTCGGAGGCAAAGCTCATCTCGCCGGCGGCCACCGCCTCGAGCACGGCATTGCCGAGGTCCATGGTGCCGAGGTCGACGGCGCGGCCGGTGGCGCGCACCTGCTTGACCGATTCCAGCGCATCGACACCCACCGCAACGCCCAGCGTCACGATGCCATCGATGGTCTGGTCCTGCATCAGCATGGCCGAAACCGCCGCCTGCACCTTCTGGCTGTTGCCGATATCTTCCGACGCAAGGATCACCATCTTGGCCTTGCCGCCGGCCTCGGTGACGGCATCGATATAGCCCTGGCAGCGCTGCTCCAGCACCGGGTTGGCGGCGATCTGGTTGATGCAGAGGCCGTTCTTCACGCCCTTGCCCACCGCCACTTTGCCACCCTGGTAGCCCATCTGGTAGCTGTCTTCACCGATAAAGCCGATGGCGCCCAACTCCTGGTACTTGAAGCCGCCCGAGTTGATGATGATGACAGGGATGCCCTCGGCCGCCGCCTGCTTGATCAAGGGCTCCGTCGGCTCGGGAAAGAAGTTGCCCACCGCGATGGCAGCTGGTTTGCGGGCAATCGCCGCCTCGAACATCTTGGTATAGACCGGCACGATATCGTTGAAATCGGCCGGCGCCGTCCACTGCGTCTTTACGCCGTAATCCTTGGTGGCCTGGTCGAACCCCTGCTGCACCGCGCCCCAGAACGGGTCCGAGCTCGGCCCGCCCAGCATGATGATCACATCTTCCTGCGCCTCGGCCGCGAACGGCGACGCGGCCATGACGGCGGCGAGCGCCAGCGCGCCCAGTTTGCTGAACTTCATTATGTCCTCCCAATGGCGGCGGCCCGCATCCTCCCGACGCACGCCTGCCGCGAGGCGCTCTGCGCGCCTTCTCCATCACGACTATTATGTATTATGTATGATGTAAAGCGCTCAGCGCAGGTTTCGCATCTTGAGAATGGCACTGACCTCGCCGGCCAGCGCCTTGCCGAGGATTTCGTGCGACGCCTCGTCCATGTGGATGCCGTCGATGCCGGCCCGCACTACCTTGTTGGCGTCGAAGTGGAAACACCCGGTGCGATGCGCCACCTGCTCGAGATAATGCGCATGGTCGCGGCAGCGCTGGTGTCCGACGCCCCACATTGCCGGCTCGGCATCCTCGGTGATGGCAGGCGGCGTGACCACAAGAACCTCGGGTGGATGCTCCACCATGGCGAAGTGCCCCTTGATCATCTGGATCAGCGTCAGCGTGCCGCGCGCCGAGTTGTAGGAGGTGATCGACAGCTGGTCCTTGAAGTCGTTGGTGCCCAGCATGACGATCAGCACATCCATCGGTGCATGCGTTTCGAGGATCGGGATCAGCGTGCGCGCGCCGTTCTTGTGCGTGCCCTCGATCGGATCGTCGAACACCGTGGTGCGGCCGCTGAGCCCCTCCTCCACCACCCAGGCGTCAGGCCCCAGTTCGCGCCCCATCACATTGGCCCAGCGTCGCGCTGGCACGATCCGGTCGGGAGTCTGGGCGATATTGGCGAAGGGCGGGCAGCCCCAGGTGTTGGAGTCGCCGAAGCAGACGATGGTAGGCATGAAATGAGTTCCCCAAGCCGACGACGCACCGGCATTGCCTTGGCGACGCAGCCTGAGGTATAAATCCTACCTAATGAGAATGACAACCGGGTGGATTCGCTCAGCAGCAGCGAGCCCCTCGGCCAAACGCCGTTGGAAAGACCGCTCGCGTGACCGTCTATCGCCGTCCGGACCCAATCCCCCTGCGCCACTCGGCAATCGCCTCGCCGGGCGGACTCGCGACCGTCAAGCACGAGCCCGACGATCTCAACCGCCTCGTGGCGCGCGAGATCTTCCAGGCCATCGCCTCGGGCCATTTCCCGGTCGGCAGTATCCTGCCCAACGAGCACCAGCTCAGCGCCGAGCTCGGCGTCAGCCGCACTGCTTTGCGTGAGGCAATCAAGGGACTGGCGTCCAAGGGCCTGGTCGAAACCCGCCGTAAGCGCGGCACCATGGTGCTCGATCGCAGCCGCTGGGACATGCTCAATGCCGAAGTCATCGCCTGGTCACGGAAACTCGGTTCGGCCCGGGTCAGCGAGGAGCTCTGGGCGGCAATATCAAGCACCCAGCCCGCCATGGCCGCCGAGGCCGCCATCCGCCGTCATGCCGGACGCGTGGCCGAAGCCGTCCGCAGCCTTGCCGATGCCACCACCGCCGAAGCCAGGCGCAGTGGCCTCGCTGCGCTGCTGCTCGAAATCGCCAATGCCAGCGGCAACCGCTACCTCACCTCGTTCACGTCAGCTTGCGTCGGGAGCCTCCTTGCCGACGACGCGGCCTTCCTCGATCGCCTTGTCGCTGGCCTCGACCTCGCGGCGCTCGGACGCCTGGCGCCACTGCTCACCTCGGGCAATACCAAAGCCGCCGCAGATCTGCTGCGCGGGGCGCTGGTCCGCGAGACGATCTCGGCTTAGAGCCACCGGCCTCTGCATGTCCCCCGCGTGGCGGGGGAGGATCACTGAGAAGCCCTACGGGCAGTGCGCTTCACTCGCAGATGTTCTAGTCTCATCAAAACCTTGGAGGAGGAGCGCATGCTGGCCAAAGCCGAGCCGGTCGATGATCTCGCGCCGGTTGCCTTCGCTGGCATGGATCGCCAGCTCGCGCCGTTCGTGTTCCTGGCGCGCGCCCAGGCGCTCGGCATCCCTGGCGCCCTCGTCACCCTCTCGGCCATCGAGGGCGGCGCCCCCAAGGCGCTCGGCACCCATATGGCAGTGCTGGCGGATGGCCGGCATCTCGGCCATGTCTCGGGCGGCTGCGTCGAGCCGGCCATTGCCGCCGAGTTCGCGCCGCTGATCGGTGGCGAGGACCAGACCTTCCGCTTCGGCCGCGGCTCGCGCTTCATCGATATCCGCTTTCCCTGCGGCGGCGGCGTCGACCTGATGCTACACGCGCGGCCGAGCCCGGTGCTGCTGGCAGGGGCCATTGCCCGCTTCGAGCGCCGCGAGGCCTTCGCCATCGACTTCGATCCTGCGCACTCGAAAGCCGAAATCGCCGACAACCCGGCCCCTACCGGCTGGCACGACGGCGTCTTCATCCGCCGCTACCAGCCGCGCACCCGCCTGCTGCTGATCGGTCGTGGCCCGGAATTCGAAGTGATGGCCCGGGTCGGCGCCGCCGCCGAATTCGACCTCCGGCTCGCCACACCCGACGAAAGCTCGGCCCAGACGCTTGCCGCCCTCAATGTGCCGATCGAGCTGCTGACCACCCCGACCCGTGCATTCGACCTGCCGATCGATCCCTGGACCGCCACGGTGCTGCTGTTCCACGAGCACGAATGGGAGAACGCCATCCTCGCCCGTGCCGCGGTGGCCGACGGCTTCTATGTCGGGGCGCTCGGCAGCGTCAAAACCCACGGCCTGCGCCGCACCCGGCTGACCGCCATGGGCCTGCCAGCAGAGGCAATCGACCGCATCCACGGCCCGATCGGGTTGATCGACCGCGCCCGCGACCCCGGCATGCTTGCACTCTCGGTGCTCGCCCAGATCTCAGCCACCCGCGCCCAGCTCGACCGTGCCTGAGCCCATCGCCGTCGTCCTCGTCGCCGGCCTTGCGACCCGCTTCGGCGGCGACAAGCTGCTCTTTCCCTATGCCGGCAAGCCACTGGCCGCCCATATCGCCGATACGCTGGCGGCGATGCCCGTGCGCTGGCGCCTCGCCATCGTCCCGCCGGCGCCGTCGCCGCGAAGAGCACTGTTGGCCGAACGTGGCTTCGAACTGGTCACCAATTCCGAGCCGCAACAGGGCTTGGGGACGTCGCTGGCGCTCGGCGCCCAACGCGCCACGGAGGTGGGGGCCACAACTCTGCTGGTCTGCCTCGCCGATATGCCCAACATCACCGCCGATCACCTGACGAAACTGCTCGCTGCGTCGGCGACCAGCGATATCGTGGCGACCGGCTTCGACGACTCACATGGCCCACCGGTGATCTTCGCACGCCGGCTGTTCCCTGAACTCGCAGCGCTCAGCGGCGATCACGGCGCCAAGCACCTGCTGGCAGCGGCAACGCTGATCCCTGCCCCGTTGGGCCTCGCCAGGGACTTCGACACTCCCGCGGATTTTGAGCGGCCATGATCGACTTCGACGCCGCCGTGGCGATAATCTCCAATAGTCCGGCGACCCGCCTCGTCGCCATCGACGGCCTCCCCGTCTCCGGCAAATCGACCCTTGCCGACCGGCTCGAAACCGAGCTCGGCGCGCAGATCCTCTACCTCGACGATTTCGTCCGCCCCGAAGCCGAATGGCGCGGCCGCATCGCCCCGGCCTTCCCGTTCCAATACATCCGCTACGCCGAGTTCCTCGCCGCAGCGCAGGCGCTCGGACGCGGAGAGGCCATCCGTGTCCCGCTCTACGACTGGAGCACCGGCCGCGTCGGTGACGAGTTTCGCGAGGTCCGGCCCGAAGGGTTGGTGGTGGTCGAAGGCGTCTCGGCGCTGCACCCGGACCTGGCACCGCTCTACGATTTGCGGCTGTGGGTGGAGAGCGACGCGGCGACGACGCTGGCGGCGTCGCTGGCCCGTGGCGTCGGCGACTGGGAGAGAGAGTGGCGCGAGGTGTTCATGCCGAGCGTGGGGCTGTACCTCGAGACTGAGCCGAAGCAGCGGGCGGACTTTATCTTGGCTGGGCGCGGAGGAGCATAGCGCTGAGCGTGCAGTCGGGCACCCTCTCCCGCTTGCGGGGGAGGGGGGACCGCCGTCAGGCGGTGGGAGGGGGGTGCCCCACGACGGATGGTGAGCGAGCGGGGCAAAGGCCGGTGCCTGTAGCACCCCCCTCCACCACGCTTCCGCGTGGTCCCCCTCCCCCGCAAGCGGGAGAGGTTCGCCGACTGCACCGTCAGGGCAACCCCGGCAGCAGCTTCGCCAGCGTGATCGGAAAGTCCCGCACTCGCACGCCCGTGGCGTTGTACACCGCGTTGGCCACTGATCCGCCGGTGCCGCCGGCTCCCAGTTCGCCGATCCCTTTCACCCCAAGGTGGTTGGCCTTGTCGTCGAAATCCTCGAGCATGATGGCGTCGATTGCGGGGATGTCGGCATGGGTCGGGATCAGGTATTCGGCGAAATCGCCGTTCACCCAATGGCCGTGGCGCGGGTCGAGCGCGCCGGCTTCCTGCAGCGCCGCACTGACCCCCCAGATCATGCCGCCGATCAGCTGCGAGCGCGCCGTCTTGGCGTTGAGGATCCGCCCCGCCGCGAACACCCCGAGCATGCGCCTGAGCCGCACTTCGCCGGTATCGATATCGACCCCGACCTCGGCGAACGACGCGCCATAGGTGAATTGCGCGTGCGTTTGGTAGTTCGGGTCGTCCTTGTTATCCAGCGTCCGGCCGGTCTCTTCGATCCCCTCGGGGAAATGCCGGCGCACTTCGGCGAAGATGTCGTTGTAGCCCGTCCCCGCGACCGCTGAGATCCGCACCCGCAGCGCGGCAGCGGCGCGGTCGGCGGCCACGGTGGTGTTGGCGGCGCCCCACGAGCCGCCGGCGCCGTTGCCCTTGGGGTGCTTGGTGTGCGCCAGCTCCACCTTGATCTGGCTCATCGGCACGCCCAGCGCCTCCGCCACCACCTGCGCCACGATCGTGTAGGTGCCGGTGCCGATATCGGTCATGTCGGAGCGGACGATCACCCAGCCCTCGGGGTCGATCCGCACCAGCACCTCGGCCGAGGTCTGGTAGTGCCCCCGCATCGACGAGGCGACGCCGTAGCCGATCAGCCAGCGCCCGTCGCGGCGGCTCGCCGGCACGGTCGGCCGGTCGCGCCAGCCGAACTGCTCGGCCCCTTCGCGGAGGCAATCGGCCAGCCGCCGGCCGCTGAGCGGCAGCTTCTTGTCCGGGTCGATATGGGTGTCATTGCGCAGCCGCAGCTCGACCGGATCCATGTCGAGCTTTTCGGCCAGCTCGTCCATCGCCGATTCGAGCACCATCAGCCCGGGCAACTCGCCCGGGCCGCGTACCGGCTCGCCCGACTTCACGTCGAGCACCTTATGCGCCTGCCGGGTCAGCCGGTTGGGCGAGGCATAGAGGGCCTTGCCCACGGCCGACACGCCTTCGTCCCAGGCATCGTCGCTGCGCACCTGGATCACCGCGTCATGCCCCAGCGCGGTGAGCCGCCCATCGGGTGTCGCGGCGAGCCGCACCCGGCTGATCGTGGCCGGCCGATGGCCGACCAGCGTAAAGATCTGCCGCCGCGTCAGCATCAGCTTCACAGGCTGGCCCAGCGCCATCGTCGCGAGCGAGGCCAGCACCGCCTCGCAATGCAGCACGATCTTCGAGCCGAAGCCGCCTCCGACATAAGCGCTGTCGATGCTGATGGCGCCGGGGTCGAGCCGCAACGTCTTGCCGAGCCCGGTGGTCAACTGGTTGACCATCTGCGCTGTGAGATAGAGGTGGAGGTGCCCGTCGCGCCAGTCGGCAATCGCGGCGTGCAGCTCCATCGGCTGCGAGAAATGGTAAGGCGTGGTGTAGGTCTCATCGACCGTCACCGGCCCCTCGCGCATCGCCTGGTCGATATCACCGGCCCGCGACGGTCGCCGCCAGTGCAGCTCCGGTTCGAACCCGCCGAGCTCGAATGCGCCCGGCTCCACCTCGTAGTCGACCGCGATCAGCCCGGCGGCAGCCCGTGCCTCCTCAAAACTCTCGGCCACCACGAAGGCGATCGGCGCGCCGTAATAGTCGATGCGGTCGGAGGTGAGTTCCGGCCGCGCCCGGTCCATCATGTCGCCTTCGAGGCCTTCGGCCGGCCCCTGCTCGGGTGCGTTGCGATGCGTCCATACCAGTCGCACGCCCGGCGCGGCCTCGGCCGCCGCGGTGTCGATGCGCGCTACCCGACCCTTGCCGATCGCGGCGCCGAGGATGAAGCCATGCAATGTCGGCCCGGCCTCCTGCCGTTCTGCCGAATAGGCCGCCCGCCCGGTGACCTTGATCGGCCCGTCGGTGCGGCTGATGCCTTGGCCAATAGCGCCTGGCCCGATCATCGTGCCGCCTCCAGCGCCGCCTTGAGCGTTCGTCGCGCCAAGGGAAGCTTATAGGCATTGTCCGGCGTCGGGTTCGCCCCGGCGAGCGCCAGGTCGGCTGCAAGGTCGGCGTCAGAACCGCCTTCCGCCGCTTCAACCCGCCACGGCTTCAGCGCCAACCCGCCAAAGGCCAATCGTTCGATAACGCCTTCGCGCACCACCAGCGCCACCGTGACATTGGCGAAGGCATAGGAAGCCCGCTCGCGCACCTTGCGGTAAAGCTGCACCCCGCCGACCGGCGCAGGCAGCACCACCGCCGTAATCAGCTCGCCCGGCTCGAGCGCCGTCTCGACATCGGGCCGATCCCCCGGCAGGCGATGAAACTCGGCGATCGGGATCGAGCGCGCCCGCCCGCCCGCGCCGACCGTCTCGACGCTCGCATCGAGCGCCCGGAGCGCCACGCACATGTCGGATGGGTGGGTAGCGATGCAGGCATCGCTCACCCCGAGCACCGCGAGGTTGTGCGTTAAACCACCGATCGCCGCACAGCCCGAGCCGGGGCGGCGCTTATTGCAGGCCATGTCGGTATTGTAGAAATATGGGCACCGGGTGCGCTGCATCAGGTTGCCAGCCGTCGTCGCCTTGTTGCGCAACTGGCCCGAGGCGCCCGCCAGCAGCGCCCGCGCCAGCACGGCATAGTCGCGCCGCACCCGCAGGTCGGCGGAGAGGTCCGTGTTGCGCACCAGCGCCCCGATTCGCAGGCCACCCTCCGCCGTCGGCTCGATCGTATCGAGCCCCAGCCGGTTGACGTCGATCAGGTGCTGCGGCGCCTCGATGCCGAGTTTCATCAGGTCGAGGAGATTGGTGCCGCCGGCAATGAACCGCGCGCCGGGCTTTGCCGCCGCTGCCTCCACCGCCTCGGCCGGGGTCGCCACCCGCTCGTAGCTGAACGGCCTCATGCGCCTTCTCCCACATAGTCGCGGATCGCCGCCATGATGTTGGGATAGGCGGCGTAGCGGCAGAGGTTGCCGCTCATCCGCTCGCGGATCTCCGCGTCGCTCAGCGCAATCGGCGCCTCGAGGTCGCCGGTCACTTGGCTCGGCACGCCCGCGCGGATCTCCTCGATCACCGCCAGCGACGAAAGGATTTGCCCCGGCGTGCAATAGCCGCACTGGAAGCCGTCATGCGTAACGAACGCCGCCTGCATCGGATGCAGCGCTTCGGGCGTGCCTAAGCCTTCGATGGTCGCCACGTCGTCACCCTCGTGCATCACCGCGAGGCTGAGGCAGCTGTTGATCCGCCGGCCGTTCACCAGCACCGTGCAGGCCCCACACTGCCCCTGGTCGCAGCCCTTCTTGGTGCCGGTGAGCAGCAAATGCTCGCGCAGCGCGTCGAGCAGCGTCACCCGCGGATCAAGCGTAAGCACATGGGTTTCGCCGTTGACGCTGAGCGTCACCGGCAGCCGGGGCGTTGCGGACATGGATTTCCCCCTCAGAGATACAACGGTGAGCGTAGAGCGGTTTGCCGAGAAAGTCAGTCCCGCGAAAGCTGGCATCGCGGAGCCAGCCGTCTCCCCCCTCCCAACCTCCCCCGCAAGGGGGGAGGTGCCGCATCGAGTTTTCGGCGCGATCGTGCCCGAGACGCCGGCCGGCACCCTCCCCCTCGCGGGGAGGGTTGGGGGGCCGCTTGCTGTGACCACGCAGTGAAGCACTCCGGCGGAAGGTCAGTTCAACAATGTAGTTTCACAAACATCCATGTTGCAAAACTACAGACACCGTGTACTTTCGCCGCGCTTGCACGACCGGGAGGCGCCAATGACCAAGACCAAGATCACCAGGACGTCGCGCCCAATGCCGATGTCGCACCTGGGTGGGCCCAGCACGCTGCCGCGCTTTCGCTGGCAGCAGCCGACGCTCGACAAGAACACCCCGCCCAATCGCGGCCTCACCGACGAGGAAAACGCTCACGGCTTCAACTGGGGCAAGGATTCGATCCTGCCCTACCGCGTCTTCGACGATTATGATCGCTCGCAGGAGCCGGGCGAGATGGAACTGGTGACGCTCGAGAACGGCCGGCTGCGTGTGTCGGTGGCGCCGCAATTTGGCGGGCGCCTGATGGAGTTGCACGACCTGAAGCTCGGCCGCGACCTGGTGTTCTGTAACCCCGTGTTCCAGCCGGCCAACCTCGCCGCGCTCAACGCCTGGTTCTCCGGCGGCATCGAGTGGAACGGGCTGATCCCCGGCCATACCCCCTTCACCACGGCCCAGGTGTTCGCCGGCATCATCGAGACCGAGCGCGGCCCGGTGCTCCGCATCTACGAATTCGACCGCATCGTCGAGGCGACCTGGCAGATCGATCTGTTCCTGCCCGAGGGTGACGACCGGCTCTATGTGCATGGCCGCATCGTCAACGGCACCGATGCAATCAAGCTCGCCTATTGGTGGACCAATGTTGCGGCGCCGATGACCAGGGGGATGCGCGTTGTCGCCCCGGCCGACTATTCGATCGAGCACGTGCTGCCCAATAACGAGCTGGCCCGCTTCCCCTTCCCCGATCCTGCCCGCTTCGACGGCTCCTACCCCGATCGCTGGCGCGACTCGACCTCGGTGTTTTTTAGGAAGCCCGATGCCGACAGGCTGTTCATTGCCGGGCTCGATGCCGACGGCGTCGGCCTCGCGCAGACCGCGACCTCCGCGCTCAAGGGCCGCAAGTTCTTCTATTTCGGCACCGGCGCCGGCGGCCAGCAATGGATGGATTACCTCGCGCGTCCCGGTGAGGGCGACTACATCGAAATCCAGAGCGGCATCGCCCCCACGCAGAACCAGCGCTTCGAGCTGCAACCGCAGAGCGAAGTGCACTGGACCGAGGTCTATGGTGCGCTGAGCGTCGACCCCACCGAGGTGCATGCCGCCGACTACCAGCGCGCCGTCGCTGCAACCACCAAGGCGATCGACACCCGCTTCCCTGCCACCGAATTGGCCGACGTCGACGCCTTCCTCACCGAAATGTCGCGCCGGCCGCTGACCAAGCGGCTCACCGACGGTTCGCCCTGGGGCAGCCGCCAGGAAAAGCTCACCGGCAAGCCACTCGCCCCGGGCCTCGATTTCGCCGTGCCGCACCCGGCCGACTGCTGGGATGAACTCGCCACCACCGGCCGTTTCTCCGACGCGAGCCTCAAGCGCGTGCCGGCCGATTTCGCCGTATCCCCGGTGTGGGTCGCGGCGCTTGAGCAAAGCCGCGACAAGCAGGGGGAGACCTGGCTGCATGCCCTGCTGCTCGGCATCGCCACGCTCGACAACGGCGATCGCGACGCGGCGCGCGCCCTGTTCGAACGCTCCATCGCGCTCAAGCCCACCTGGCTCGGCCGCCGCCAGCGGGCGTTGGTCACCAGCGACCCCGATGCCGCCGACCGTGACTATCTCGCTGCCTGGGCCAGTGGTGACGCGCCGCCGGCGCTTGCCGCCGAGATCGTCAGCCTCCTGGTCAAGCACGGCCGGCTCGAGCGGCTGCGTGCCTTTGCGTCGGGCCTTCCCGCCTCGGCGCTCACCGACGAGCGCGTGCACCTGGGCCGCGCCATGGTAGCGGCGTCGGAAGGCGATTTCGACCTGCTCGAGCGCCTGCTGGACCGCCACTTCGCTACGGTGCGCGAAGGCGAGACCCTGCTCGACGAACTCTGGGTCGGGTTGCAGCGGGGCCGTCTGCAGCAGGCGCTGAAACGCGCCCCTGCGCCAACAGAGCTGGCCGAGCGGCTCAAGCAGCATCCGGTGCCGGCGCATCTCAACTTCCGCATGCGGGCCGTCGATGAGGTGAAGTGATGGCGGCATTGGAGCCCACGGCCCCGACCCTGATCCAGGCGATCTCGCTGGGGCTCGGCGGCTACAACAAGGCGTTCCAGCTGGTGGGCGGGTACCTCCTCGCTTCGCCGGAGGCCTTCATCCGCGAGCCGCTGCAGGAAATTGCCCGAGCCGCCGGAGTGAGCGAACCCACCGTGCTGCGGTTCTGCCGCCAGTTCGGCTTCAAGGGCCTGCCCGATTTCCGCATTGCGCTCGCCATGTCGCTGGCCCGCGAAGCCCAAGGGGCGTTCATCGATCCCGGCGTCAGCGACAAGGCGGTGGTCAACCTTGCCACCAAGCGCGCCATCGCCCGCTTCGCCCTGTCGCTGGTGGGCGACGATCGCTCGATCATCATCGATTCCGGTTCGACCACCCAGCTCTTCGCCGAGAACCTGAGGGCCGCCAACCCCTTGGTGATCATGACCACCGGCCTCAACATCGCCGAGGCGTTTCGCGGCGCCAGCCAGCATACCGTCATGCTGCCGGGCGGCACGGTGCGCTTCGAATCCAACTCACTCTCCGGCCGCATGGTCGAGAGCACGGTGGGCGGCATGCGCTTCGACACCATTTACCTCGGCGCGGACGCCATCGACCCGGTGCTGGGCCTGTCGACCTTCAACGAGGCCGAGGCGCACCAGAACGCCGCCATGGTGGCGGTCAGCCAGCGGGTGATCGTCCTCGCCGATTCCACCAAGTTCCGCGCTCCGGCCCTGCACCGGATCTGCGAACCCGACCGTATCCACGCCGTGATCACTGACACTGGCCTCTCCGATGAAACCGCCGCCCTGCTCGAGCAGCATGGCGTCGCCGTTCACCGGGTCGAGCCGGAAGGAAGCACCTGATGACCGACGCCCCGTTCCCCGCCACCGACCTCGACCGCTGGGCCACCACCAAGGAGATCCGGCGGCAGCCCGCGATCTGGCGCAGCTTCGGCCCGCGTCTTGCGACCATCGCCGCCGAGATAACGGCCTGGATCGCCGAGCGCCGGCCGGACGAAATCTGGTTCTGCGGTGCCGGCACCTCGGCCTTTGTCGGCGAGACGCTGGCGAGCTACCTCAACACCGCGCCAGGCCCGGTCCGCTTCCGCGCCATTCCTTCGACCGACCTGATCGCTGCGCCGCGCAATTACCTCAGGCCCGGCGTAAAGCTTCTCGTGGTGTCGTTCGGCCGCAGCGGCAACAGCTCCGAGACCATCGGCACGCTCGATCTGCTTGCTGCGCACGCGCCCGAAGCCGATCGGCTGCACATCACCTGCAACGGCAACAGCGCGCTGGCCCGCACCGACAATGCCGGCCCGGGCGAACTGCGCAATATCGTGCTGCCGCCCGAAACCGACGACAGCGGCTTTGCCATGACGTCGAGCTACACCACCATGCTGCTGACGGCGCTCGCCGTGTTCGACCCGGCGCCGCCCGCGCCGGTCGCCGAGCTCATGACGCGGCTGGCCGATGACGCCGAGGCGCTACTGGCAGGGCAGCTCGACCGGCTGATCGCCCTCCCGATACCGCAACGCGCCGTGTTCCTCGGCTCGGGTCCGCTCACCGGCTCGTCGCGCGAAAGCGCGCTCAAAGTGCTGGAACTGGCGGCCGGCCAGATACCAACCTCCTGGGATTCGACCCTCGGCTTCCGCCATGGCCCCAAGGCCATCACCAACGCCAAGACCCAAGTCTTCGTGCTGCTATCATCCGACCCGCACACCCGTCGCTACGACACCGACCTCGCCACCGAAGTCGCGGCGCAGTTCGGCGATCACGTCGTGCTGCGGCTCGGCGACGCCACTGCCGGCGCCGATATCCCGGTGTCCTCGGTCGGCAACGATGCCTGGTCGTCGGTGCTCTACGTCATTGTGGCACAGCTCTTGTCGGTGATCTGGTCGCACAAGCTTGGCCTCACCGTCGACAACCCCTTCGCTTCGGGCAACCTCACCCGCGTCGTCGCCGGGGTGAAGCTCTACCCGCTGCCCGAGACCGGGCCGAAATTGTTCGGCGCCCTCGATGTCGGCGGCACCAAGATCGAGGCGCGACTGTTCGACAACCGGCTCGAAGTCATCGAGCGTCAGCGCTTCCCCACTGCCAAAGGCAGTTACGAGGAACTACTCGCGGCGCTCGAGGGCGCGGTCGGCTGGCTCGACCAGACTGCCGGCAGCAAGGTGGCGCTCGGGGTCGGCCTGCCCGGCCTGATCGACCCTGCCACCGGCATCTCGATGACCTCCAACGTGCCGGCCACCGGCCATACCCTCAGCGCCGACCTCTCGGCCCGTATCGGCCGCACTATCCCGGTCGAAAACGACTGCAAGTGCTTCGCCCTCTCCGAGGCCAATGGCGGCGCCGGTGCGGGCTACCGCACCGTGTTCGGCCTGATCCTCGGCACCGGCGTCGGTGGCGGCGTCACCGTCGATGGCAAGCTCGTCGTCGGTCACAATGGCCTGCCCGGTGAAGTCGGCCATTTCGGTCTGCCGGCCGAACTGGTGCAGCGCCGCAAGCTGCCGGTGCTGACCTGCGGTTGCGGCCGCACTGGCTGCTACGAGACCCTGCTTTCCGGCCCGGGCATGGGGCGCATCGCCAAACACCTGACCGGTGAAGATGTCGATTCCGCCGCCATCGTCACCCGCGCCGCGGCGGGCGATGACGCGATGCAGGGGGTGCTCGACATCTGGTTCGATATCCTCGGCGAGCTGATCCACACCATCCAGCTGACCATCGATGCCGACTGCGTGGTGATCGGCGGCGGGCTCTCCAATATCCCCGAGCTCACGGCAACTCTCGCCGGCACTTTTGCGCCCAAGATGCTGCCCGGCGTGCGCCAGCCGGCCTTCGCCACCGCCCGTTTCGGCGATGCCAGCGGCGTGCGAGGCGCCGCCATGCTGGTGGCTGGAGCCCGCAAATGAAGGAATTGCGCGACCTCATCGCCCGCAACCGCAAGGGCTCGGGCGAGGCCCTGCCCTCGGTCTGCTCCGCCCATCCCGATGTGCTCGCCGCCTCGCTGCTCCTGGCCGATGAGTGGGATGTGCCGCTCTTGATCGAGGCCACCAGCAACCAGGTGAACCAGTTCGGCGGCTATACCGGCATGACCCCGCCGGACTTCATCGCCTTCGTCCGCTCGATCGCTGCAACAACCGGCGTCGATGCCGGCCGCGTGCTGTTCGGCGGCGATCATTTGGGCCCGCAGGCCTGGCGCGACCAGCCGGCCGCTATCGCCATGGCCAACGCCCGCGATCTCGTCGCCGCCTATGTGAAAGCCGGCTTCACCAAGATCCACCTCGATTGCTCCGAGGGCTGCGCCGGCGAGCCCGCCGCCGTGGGTGATGCAGTGAGCGCCGCCCGCGCCGCCGATCTCGCTGCCATCTGCGAGGCCGCGACCAGCGATCCCGCCTCGCTGAGCTACATGTTCGGCACCGAAGTGCCACCGCCGGGCGGCGCCCGCGCCGAAGAAGGCCCTGTTGGTATCGCGCCCACCGAGCCGGCCAATGCCCGCGCCACCATCGGTGCGCATCGCGACGCCTTCGCAACACTCGGGCTGGAACAGAGCGCCTGGCAGCGCGCCGTCGGCCTCGTGGTACAGCCCGGCCTCGAATTCGCCCCCGACCACATCCACCGCTTCGATATCGCCTCACCCGACCTGCTGTCGCCGGTGCTCGAGGGCCATGACGGGCTGAGCTTTGAGGCGCACTCCACCGACTACCAGTACCCGGACGTCTTCCCGGCTTTGGCGCAGCGCCATTTCGCCGTGCTGAAAGTCGGCCCCGCCCTCACCTTCGCCTACCGGCAGGCGGTCTATGCCCTCGATGGAGTTGCCGGCTGGCTGGCACCCGACCGCCAACCGATCGCCGCGGTGATGGAAGCCCTGATGCTGGAGAACCCCAAAAACTGGGCCAAGCACTATGCCGGCGACGCCGCGACCCTGAAACTGCTCCGCCACTTCAGCTACGCCGACCGCATCAGGTATTACTGGGCCCAGCCGCAGGCAGTGGCGGCAGTCGGGCAGTTGCTGGCGGCGCTAGGGACGAAGAAGCCGATGGGCCCGCTGCTGGAGCAGTACTTTGCGCCTGAGGTGATCGCACGGGCGGAACGGCTGGAAGCCCGCTCGCCCGATTGGGCGAGGGCGCTGATCTATGCGCAGGTGCAGACGGCTTTGGTGCCGTACTTCGCGTGTATCGGGGTGGCGACTTAAGGGGCACCGTTAGGCTGCAGTCTTGCACGGACAGCGCCACATCGTCCCCTCGCCCCTGAGGGGAGAGGGCTAGTGCAGCTAGGACCGCTAGGTCCTTAGCGGAACTCGGGTGAGGGGTTCAGCTTCTCAGCGAACGCGTATTGCACCGCTTCACCCCTCAACCGGCGCTTCGCGCCACCTTCTCCCCTGAGGGGAGAAGGGACGCCGACTGCCCGGTCAGTGGCAAAATCCCTAAGCCGCCCCCTCCGGCCCAGCCCCGCACACCAGCGCCCCGACCGAGACCCCGGCCGCATACCCCACCCGCCCGGTCATCAGCGCCGCCACTGCCGCGGCGCCGCTCAGATCCGCCGCAATCCCCAGCTCGAACCACAGCCAGCGGCTCGCTTCCAGCATGTCGTCGTCGCCGAGCAGCACCACGTCGTCGACCACCGAGCGCACCACGTCGAAGACTTGCGGGTCGGTCTCGGCGCAGCTCATCGTCGCAATGCGGCTCGTGACCTCCGGCAGCCGCACCACGTGCCCGGCATCGAGCGACGCCTTCAGTGTCGGCGAGCCCGTGGGCTCGATGCCGATGATCTTCACCTTCGGCTTCAGCGCCTTGATCGCGACGCCCATGCCCGACACCAGCCCGCCGCCGCCGATGGCCACCAGCACCACGTCGAGGTCGGGCACATCGGCCAAAAGTTCCAGCGCCGCGGTCCCCTGCCCGGCCATCACCGCCGCATCGGCAAAGGGATGGAAATAGGCGGCGCCATTGGCCTCGGCAAAGGCCAGCGCATGGAGGTTGGTCTCGTTCCAGACGCTGCCGATAATCTCGACCGTGGCGCCCCAGCGCTTCAGCTTCTCGACCTTGGCCGCGGTGATGTTCTCCGGCACGTAGATCGTCGCCTTCACTCCGGCGAGCTTGGCCGCCCGCGCCACGGCCAGCCCATGGTTGCCGCCCGAGGCGGTGACGATGCCGCGCGCAAGGGCTTCCGGCGGTAGCGACAGCAGCTTGTTGGTGGCGCCGCGCGCCTTGAACGAGCCGGTGGCCTGCAGGTTCTCGAGCTTCAGCGACAGCTTTGCCGGCGTCAGCGGCGCGGACAACGCCCGCACCTCGATGGTCGGGGTGCGCCGCACATGCGGTGCAATACGGGTAGCGGCAGCGTTGATGTCGGCAAGCGTGATCATGCTGCGGGGGCCTCATAGGGTGATGCGACGACGAAGCAGCAATTGCCCGGCCGCACCCGGCCTGGCTGGCGCCGCCCATAGAGGATGCCGCTGGCGCGGTAGTGGAGCTCCACCGGTGTCCGGCCGGGATTGGCGAGGAAGTGGATACGGCCGGCGAGCTGTCCCGCCACTACCTCGGTGCCGAGCTTGTGCAGCGGCTCGTACACCCCATCGTCCTCGGCGATCACATGTGCATTGGGGCCAAGGTCATATAGCCTGGGCTCGCTGGCCACCGGGCTCGCCATCCGCTCGGGCAGCACGCCCAGATGCGCGAGCACGTTGCGCACCCCGCGCCGGCACAGCGCCAGCGCATCGACCGACACCGTGCCGCCGCCCGCCATTTCGGTGCCGATCACCGTCATCCCCTGCGCCGCCGCCGCGGCGGTAGCGGTGCGTGGGTCGCCGCGATTGTCGATCACCACCGCGATTTCGGTGCCGAACGCCTTGGCCGCCGCGACATTGGCCGCGTGCTGCTCGGGCGTCGCGCCCGGCTCGATCACCGAACTCGGGATGATATCGAGCGACGAGCCGCCCGAATGGAGGTCGATGAACGCATCGCCCATCGGGAAGATCACGTCGTTCACATAGGCCGCGATCTGCCGCGTCGTGGTGCCCAGTGGGTCGCCGGGGAAACTGCGGTTCATGTTGATCTCGTCGATCGGCGAGGTGCGCCGCGCCGCGTTCACTGCCGGCAGGTTGATCGCCGGAATGAAGATCAGTCGCCCCTGCACGTCCTTGGGGTCGAGGTCGCGGATCAGCTCGCCCAGGGTAATCGGGCCCTCATACTCGTCGCCATGGTTGCCGCCTTCGAGGATCACCGTCGGGCCTTCGCCGTTCTTGATCACCGCCACCGGCACCGGTACCACGCCCCAGGCGTCGTCATGCACCGACAGCGGGATGTGGAAGAACCCGACCTGCTTGCCCGGCTTGTCGAAGTCCACCGTCGCGGTCGCCAGCTTCTGTGAAATGTTGCGGTCCATGTTCTGCTCTTGGTCGTGATCTCAGGGGTTGCGCAGTCGCGCAATTTTACAGGTGATAGTCTACGTTCTCTTGTGATAGGCGATGCGCTGTGCCTTGCGCCGTCCCGGCTCTTGCACTGCAGCATCGGCTCTGCCACCAGAATGCCGAGGGAGACGAATTGAATGGCTAGAACCGGACGCGCTGCCGCCACTGCGACGACGCCCGAAAAGCCCAAGCGTGCGGCACGGAAGAGCGCGGACAGCGAAGCCGGCGACAAGCTCGCCTATGGCGTGCCGGCGCTGGAAAAGGGGCTCGACGTGATCGAGCTCCTGGCCCAGCAGTCGAAGGGCATCACCCAGAGCGAGATCGCCCAACTGCTCGGCCGCTCGCTGCAGGAGGTCTATCGCGTGGTGATGGCGCTCGAGCGCCGCGGCTATATCCAGCGCCGGCCGGGCGAGGATGGGTTCTTTCTCTCCAACCACCTGCACGTCTTGGCCAACCAGTATCCGCCGATGCGCCGGCTGCTCGATGCGGCGCTGCCGATCATGTACTCGACCTCGATCGCCGCCTACCAGGCGCTGCACATCGCCATTCTCGACCGCCTCGCCATCCGCGTCGTGGCGCAGGTCGATAGCCCGGCCCCGCTCGGCTTTCGCCTGCGCGTCGGCACCCAGAACCCGGCAGCCTCCACGGCCTCGGGCCGCCTGCTGCTGGCCTTCCAGCCGCCGGCGATCCGCGACTGGGTGATGGCCGAGATCGAACGCACCGCGCCCGAAACCGACATGGTGGCGCTGAAGCGCCGGGTCGAAACGCTGCACCGCACCGGCTACGAAATCATTGCCGGCGAGGGCCTGCAGGGCATCACCGACGTGAGCTTCCCGATCCTCGACGCCAATGGCCATGCGCTGGCCGTGCTGACCATGCCGTATCTGCCCTCTTCCAAGGAGCGGGTATCGCTGGAAGCCGCGAGCCGTGCCCAGTTCGAGGCGGCCAGGGCGATAACTCAGCTGTTCGACGGCACGTTGATCGAACCGAAATTCCCGCTGGCTCCGATCAGGGAAAAGCGGCCACCGGCGCGGCCGACTTGACAATCGGTCGGCCGGTGGCTGTGGACCCCCACCCCTGTCCCCTCCCCGCAAGGGGGAGGGAGACCAAAACACGAGCGCCTCAGTATGGGTCTCCCTCCCCCTTGCGGGGAGGGGACAGGGGTGGGGGTCAGCCCGCACCGGCCTATCGGGGGCCACTGCCCAGTTCACCGCGTCGTCTCCCCGACCCGATGCGCGAACACCTCGTCGAGCCACAGCGGCTCGCCATCTGCATCGCCAATCGAGAGAAAGATCTCCGCCATCGACGCGGTCCAGCGCCGCTGCACCTCCGACGCGGCCGTCGCTGCCGCAGCAGCCCGAAAACCCGCCTTCGCCCGCATCCGGCAGACCACGATCTCCTCGTACCGCCAGATCTGGTAGTCATAAATCCCGGCCGCATCGATCAGTGCGAGGATCTCCGGCCACACCGCGCGGTGCTTTTCGTCATAGGCCGGGCCCATGCCGGGCTTCAGCCGGTAGATGTAGAGGAACGCCTCATCCGGCGCCGTATCGCGAGCCGTCATTTCACCGCCCCCGCCAGCGCGCCCGACAGGATCTGCCGCTGGAACAGCAAGTAGACGATCATCACCGGCAGCAGCGCAACGATCAAACCGGCGCTGATCAACGGAATCGACACGTCATACTGGCCCGAGAGCAGCGCCACCCCGACCATCAAGGTGGTCTTGTCCGAACCGCCCATGATCACCAGCGGCAAGAGCAGGTCGTTCCACATCCAGACGAAGTTGAGGATGGAGAGCGCCGCGATCGCCGGCGTCGAGATCGGCAGCATCATCTGGAACAGGATGCGCAACTCCCCTGCCCCATCGATGCGGGCGGCCTCGATCAGCTCGTCGGGAATGGCGCGGAAGAACGCGGCCAGCATATAGGTGCTGATCGGCAGCCCGAACGCCGCGTAGGAAAAGATCAGCCCCTGGTAAGTGCCGCCCAGCCCCAGGTCGAGGATGGTCTCGTAGAGCGGGTAGATCACCACCTGGCTGGGGATCACCAGCATGGCGATGATGAACAGAAAGATCAGGTTGCCGCCCTTGATGCGGAGCTTGGTCACCGCATAGGCGATGAACAACGCCGCCACCGTCGAGAGCAGCAGCCCGCCGCCGGTGGTGACGATGCTGTTGAACAGCAGCCGCGGCACATCCATGCGGACGAACGTCTCGGCATAGTTCTCGAAACTGAGGTCGAGCGGCAGCCCCAGCGGGTTCTGCGCATAGCCGGTGCGGGTCTTCAGCGAATTGAGGATGGTGAACACCAGCGGATAGAGCGCCACCACCGCCACCACCACGAGAATGAAGGTCACCAGCCATTTGACGATGGTGCGGAGCAGCGGATTGCTGCCCGGTGCCACCTCGTCGGGGGCGGGGACTGAAACAGAGGCGAGGCTCATTTGCTGGCCTTTCCTTCGGCATACATGCGCCGGACCACGAAGGCCGAAACGATGGCGGCGAACACGAACAGCGCCATGCCGATGGCCGCGCCCTTGCCGCGATTGAGGAACTCGAAGGTGGTGGTGAACACCAGGTACTCGGGCAGCATGGTGGCGCTGCCCGGCCCGCCGCGCGTCAGCGCATAGATCAGCGGGAACATCCAGATCAGCATCGACGAGGTGCAGAGCACGGTCCAGTAGCCGATCACCGGTTTGAGCAGCGGTGTGACGATCTCGATCAGCAGCCGCCAGAACCCGGCGCCATCGAGCCGTGCCGCCTCGATCACCTCGTCGGGCACCGTCGACAGGCCCGACAGATAGGTGAGCACGCCGAGCCCGAAAAAGCTCCACAACGCCACCGCGGTCAGCGAGAACAGCGCGCTGGTCGCCCCGTTCAGCCACTCGATGGCGAGCGGCGCCAGCCCGATGAAGATCAGGAAGGCATTGAGCGGCCCATCGGGCGCGAGGATCTGCCGGAACATGATGCCGACGACAAGGGGCGCGATCATGTAGGGCAGGAAATAGATGGCCCGGAACGCCTTCCAGCCCGGCGAGCGCTGGAAGATCAGCAGCGCCAGCACCAGCGGCAGGAAGATCCATACCGGCAGCGTCACGAACACCAGAGCCGCGTTCTTGAACGAGGTCGCGAACACCGGGTCCTTGAACATCGAAGCGTAGTTGGCGAACCAGGCGAACTTCGGCTCCTCGAAACCGCGCGTCTGGTAGAGGCTGAGGATGAAAGCCCGCACCAGCGGCACCAGCTTGAAGATTACCGCCAGCGCGATCCCCGGCACCACCAGCGCAATGCCAAGGATCAGCTCCGGCCGCATCCGGCGCTTCTTGCGGATCAGGCCGCTGCTCTGGTCGATCTGGGTCATGCTTTGTCCGAAGGCCGAAGAAACGGAGCCCCCTCTGCTCCCCTCCCCCTTGAGGGGAGGGGCGGGGGGTGGGGGTGGTGAGGGACGCTCGGTGCTGACTGCACCACCCCCACCCTCATTCCCTCCCCTCAAGGGGGAGGGATGCGATCCCAGCCACCACGGTGGCCCAGCTCATGCCCCCCCTATTGCGCCTTGCTCGGGCTCTCCTCGAGCGCCGTCTGCATCTGCGCCGTCCAGTCCGCCACCGTGATCGTTCCCAGCGTCACTTCCTGCCAGCCGCGCGCCAGGGCGTCGGCTTCCTGGCCGGAGAGCAGCACCCCGACATGCAGGGTCGGCGTCTTGATGATTTCCTGGATCTGCGCCAGCGCCTCAGATTTCGGCAGCGCGTTCGGATCGACGTTCTTGTTGAGCGAGATGCCGCCCGCGACGCTGGCGAGGAGGTTGGCATTCTCGACCCCGGCGACGAACTTCACGAACTTGAAGCCCGCTTCCTGCTTGGTGCTCCATGGCGTCACGCCGAACACCGAGCTCTCGGTGCCGCTGAAGCTGTGGGCCAGCGGCGCATCCGCCACCAGCACCGGCCAGCGCATCGCCCCGACATTCTCATCGCCCAGGGCGGCGCCGAACGCCGCCCAGTTCACCGCATCGGCGATGATGGTCGAGGCGAAGGCGGCATTGCCGCTCTGGAAGATGTCGGCCCCATCGGGCAGCATCGAGATCGACGGCGAGCTCGAGTTGATCCAGCCGCGCGTCGTGCCGATCGAGGCCATGGCCTCGAGGATCGACACCATCTTGGGGTCGGTCCACGGCATCTTGCCCACCATGATGGCGCGCATATCGTCTTCGGTGAGGAAGTTGCGGGCGACTTCCGGGAAGTTCCAATAGGCCGGGAACACGCCGGTCATGCCGTGCGCCAGACAGGTCTTGCCGATCGCCGTCACCGCCTTGCAGGCGGCATCCATCTCGTCCCAGGTCTTGGGCGGGTTGGCCGCATCGAGCCCGGCTGCCGTCAGCACCGCCTTGTTGTAGTACATCACGTTGCCCTGGTAGCCGAACGGCAACCCGTAGCAGGGCTGGGTGGTGTCGTAGTTGAGGCAGCCGCCCGAATAGGTGATGAGGTCGCCCGCCGCGGCGAGCACATCCTCCGGCAACTGCACATAGGCGCTGCGCCGGTCGAACAGCTCGAGCCCGGCATTGTTCTCCATCACGTCGGGGCCGCTCTTGGTCGCAATGTAGGGGCCCTGGACGCTCGGATAACGGTCGAACGGCACCGTCTCGAGCTCGACCTTCACATCCGGATTGGCCTTTTCGAACGCCGCCACCAGCTGCGTCCAGTACTCCGGACCGCCCGGCTGCCAGTTGAGCACGCGGATGGTGGTAACGTCCTGCGCCAGCGCCGGCGCCAGCATGGCCGTCAGCGCCACGGCGCCGGCGGCCATGCGCCGGACCTGCTTCGAAACCTTGGTCATTGAAAATCCCTTCCTCTGATGCCCGGCGCCGGCTGAGGCCGTGACGCCGTTGTCCCCTGTCGACACACCCCTCGGACGCGCACCTCGACGTCCCGTGTCAGTGGCCTGACGCTAGCACAACAAGTTTCCAATATGAAAGTGTAATTTCTTATACAAAAGTCTGGCGACTTAGCGGTTGGGCCGGTGGCTGTGGACCCCCACCCTTGATCCCTCCCCGCAAGGGGGAGGGAGACGCACACTGTGACGTCAGTGGAAGGGTCTCCCTCCCCCTTGCGGGGAGGGGACAGGGGTGGGGGTCAGCCCGCGCCGGCCTCACGTGGGTCACACCCCCTCCGGCACCACCCCGCCCTGCCGGCTGGATTTCAGCGCCGCATCGACCAGCGCCATGGTCTTGACCGAGTCATGCACATCGGTGTCGAGCACCGTGTCTTCGCCGGCAACGAAGCGCTGCAGGTTCGCCATGACGAAGCCGAAGGCGTCGGGCACCCGCTCGCCGCCGACCAGCGGCACCTTGGTCCACGGCACGCCGGCGATGGTCATTTCGAGTGTCTCGGGCACCGGCTTCACGTAATCGACGAGGTAGCCGACGGTGAGATGCGCGCAGCCGTCGGTCCCCTCCACCCGGATCGTCGCTTCGATATGCTCGGGCCCGTAATTGTAGGTGTGGTTGAGCGACAGCGCGCAGCGCACCCGGTCGCCATAGTCGAGAATGATCGAGGAGCGCGCATCGGCCAGCGTCGGGTAGCGCGGGTGCTTCACCGCCTTGGCATAGACGCTCTCAGGCTCGCCCAGCAGCGAGCGGATCCAATCCAGGTAATGGATCGAATGCAGCGGGATTTCCACTGCATCGAGATGCGGGATGAAGCTCCACAACTCCCACGGCATATAGACGGCGAGCCGCACCTCGACTTCGACGATCTCGCCCAACAGGCCTTTGCGCGCCGCATCGCGGATCGCCAGCATCGAGGGAGTGTAGCGCAGCTGGAAGTTGGTCGCCGCAGTGATCGAACGCTGGTCGATCGCGGCGACGATCCTGCGCGCCGTCGCCAGGTCGGGCCCCACCGGCTTCTGCATCAGGGCCGCGCTGTTGGCGGGCAGCTGTTCCACCGTGCCGAGTAGCACCGCCGGCGGCAGCGCCAGGTCGAAAATCCCGTCGGTGCCGCAGGCGGCGATGGCCGCCTCGAGCGTCGGATGCACCACCTCGACGCCGAAATCCGCCGCCAGGGCCTTGGCGGTATCGCCGTTGACGTCGAAAATGCCTGCCACCGGCAGGCCCATCTTGCGGTAGGCCGGCAGGTGCCCGTCGCGGACGATGCCGCCGGCGCCGATAATGGTGATCGGCCGAGGCCGGCTCGGCATCGGCCAGACCTGCTGCAGGTTGGCAAGGGCCGGAGGAAGCGTCGTCGAGGTCATGCGGTCTCCATCACGCGCTCGCTTTCAGCGCCCCGGGAGAGGCAGGTGTCGAACGCGTCAATTATCACTGGCGATAGTTGATGTTGATATTTGATAGGAGCGCTGCTTAACTCTGTCAAGGACAGCCGGCAGGCTCCGGCAGTGCGACGTGACCACCAACGGGAGGATTTTGCACCATGGCCATCGACGGCGAGACCAAACACCCACACGCGGCCCGCCGGCTGCGCGACAGCTTCGGCGACATGCTGCCGAACGTGCGGCTGGTGCTCGATCCCGCCCTTGCCGAGGGTGAATTCGCCATCGTTATGGAAGGTGATGCGCTGGTGGTGCGCGGCGGCCCGTTCTCCGGGGTCATCTACGGCGTCGAGGAAATCATCCAGCGCTCGGGCAAAACGTTCGACCGCGCCGCCTGGGCCACGCCGGTCACCGGCAAGCCCGGCCTCGCCTACCGCACCTTCTGGACCTGGGACCACTCCACCAACTGGGAGCTGTCGCAGATCGGCCAACAGGAGATCGGCGTCTTCAACCCGTTCCAGAAGCCACCCGGCGGTTTCCTTGCCGACTACAAGCGGCTGGTGGATTTCTGCTCGATCAACCGCATCGGCGGCATCACCGTCTATGGGTTCCTGCGCGACAGCCATGGCGGCATCGAAGCGGCCAAGGAACTCTGCCGCTACGGTAACGAGCGCGGCGTGCGCATCATCCCCGGCATAGCCATCGGCGCCTATGGCGGCGTCTACTGGGAGGGCAAGCACAAGTACAACCTCTCGACCTGGCTGAAGGCCAACCCGCAGCACGCCGCCAAGATGGAGAAGGATGTCGGCTTCCAGATCGCCGACCTCGCCTTCCCGCTCAACTTCCCGCATTCCGATTACACGGTGAGCGCCTGCCCGAGCGCCCCCGAGGTGATCGAATGGATGGAGGAAGCCGTTGCCTGGCTCGCCGAAACCTTCGAGATCGGCGGCATCAATATCGAGAGCGGCGATTATGGCGTCTGCGGCTGCGAGCGCTGCGTCGCCCGCCGCGCCAATGACGCCGAAGCGGCGCGCCGCAAGGACGACCACGGCGATTCCTGGTCGCATACCGACATGGCCGAGAATTTCCCGCGGCTCTATCGCGCCGCCAAGGCCAGGCGGCCGGACCTGTGGATCTATTGCGAGATGCAGTGGGACAACCTGCTCGATCCCGTAGCGACCGAGGCGCAGCATCGGCTGCCCAGGGGCGCCATCTACCAGCACACTGCCAACCGCAGCTTCTGGAAGCGGCTCCGCGCCGAGCTGCCCACCGATTACGTCGCGAGCCTCCCCACCCAGCCCAACGTCTTGCGCTGCCAGTTCGCCTGCCAGTGGAACGGCGACGAGCGCACCGAACGCTATGCCTTCAATGCCAGAACCTTCGCCGATATGTCGGTGCGCGGCCGCGAGCTCGGCATGGAAGGGCTGACCGTCTGGGGCGAACCGTCCGACTACTACGCCACGGTGGAATTGAGCTACCTCGCCTTCTCGCGCTTCGGCTGGGATCCGAGGCTGCGCTGGGACGACTTCGTCACCAATGAACTCGCGCCGCGGCTCGGTGGACAACAGCAGGCCGAGCGCTTCATCGCCATCGCTGAGGAAGTCGATGCCAACCAGACCCTGCCGGTGGCGCGACTACAAGAATTGCAGGGCGAAGCACTGCGGATCATGGCATTGCTCGATGGTGAGCCGGCCCGTCGCTGGCTGACGTTGGGCGAGCAGATCAGCCGCCGCCGCTATATGGGACGCTGACCACAACTATGCGCGACGCTAATGGACTCTATGCCGGGCCGATCATCGACCCGCACCACCATCTGTTCGACCGTTCGCTCGACAAGCACCCCTGGCTGCGCGGCGCCACCGGCATACTGGCTGAGAGCTGCCTGCCGGGCGACTACTTGCGCGACACCACCGGCCATAACGTCGTCGGCACGGTGCATGTCGAGGCCGGCTGGCAGCCGGGCGAGCCCTTCGCCGAACTGGCCTGGCTCGATGCACTGGAAAAGCCCGACTGGATGGCGCGCCGCTATGTCGGCAACGCCATCCTCGATGCGCCGGAGACGCCCGAGATCCTCGATCGCTATGCCGAACACGGCAAAGTCGTCGGTATCAGGGATATTCTCAGCTGGCATCCCGATCCCCAGCGCTCGTTTTCAAAGGACAGGCATCGGATGAGCAGCCCGGCCTGGCGGGCGGGCTTGAGGCACCTCGAATCCCTTGGCCTGTCGTTCGACCTGATGATCTCGCCCTGGCAGGCCGCCGAAGCGCTGGAGCTGGCGCGCGCCTTCCCCAACCTCAGTTTCATCATCAACCACTGCGGCTCGCCCTTCGATCGCACCGATGAGGGCATGGCGCATTGGCGGGCGGGGCTCGCCGCCCTCGCCAGCGCCCCGAACGTCGCGATAAAAGTCTCCGATCTCGTGGCCTACGATCCGCACTGGACCCTCGACAGCCTCCGTCCGGTGGTGCTCGATTGCCTCGCGGCCTTCGGCACCGAGCGGACCATGCTGGCGAGCGATCATCCGGTGCTGGGTTTGGCGGCGACGTTCGACCAGGCCTATGGTGCCTTCAAGCTGATCCTCGAGGGGCTTTCCGATGATGAATCCGAGGCGGTGTTCTGGAAGAATGCCAACCGGCTCTATCGCGTTGGGATGTAACGATATATGTATGTGCAGAGCATTCCACTGAGGTGAATTCCGCCATGAGCGGTGACGAGCGGCCGCCGCGGGCGACGATCAAGGATGTGGCCAAGGCCGCCGAGGTTTCGCCGATGACGGTATCCAACGTCATCAACGGCCGCACCCAATTCGTCAGCCCCGCGACCCGTAAGCGGGTGGAGCGCGAAATCGAGCGGCTGGGTTATCGCCGCTCCTCCAATGCCCGCAACCTCCGCGTTGCCGAACAGCGTTCGATCGGCATGGTGATCGTCGACGAGCAGCCGGCCTTTCTCGCCGATTTCTTCACCTGCCAGGTGGTGGCGGGGCTCGCCAACGTGCTGAACCATGCCGACTACACCCTCACCATCCAGGGCATGCCGGGGGCCGCGCTGGCGCAGTCGATGATCATGCGCAATTTCGAAGTCGCCGGCTTCTGTGCCATGATCTCGGGCTCGAAGCCTGAGCGCCTCGCGGCCATCGAGCGGCTCGCCGATCTCAACCAGCCGGTGGTGGTGTTCCAGCAGGAACTGCCGAACGCCCGAGCCGACCTCTGCACCGTGCGCCAGGACGATCGGGGCGGTGGCCGGCTGATCGGCGATCACCTGCTGGCCCGCCGGGTAACCGACATCCTGGCGGTGATCCCGCACCAGCCCTGGCCCGCCGTCGAGAACCGCATCGCCGGCATTCGCGACAGCATCGCTGCGGCCGGCAGCACCGCGGAAGTGACCGTGCTCGAGGCGGCCAGCGAATCGTTCGCCGATGTGCAGGCGGCCTTCGCCGGCTATCTCGACAGCCACCCCCTGCCCGGCGCCGTCGTCGGCGCCAACGACCCGGTGGCGACAGCTGCCATGCTGCTGCTCACCGACCGCGGCATACGCGTGCCCGAAGATGTGAGGGTGGTCGGCTTCAACGGCTTCGAAGCCCACCGCTACGCCCGCCCGCACATGACCACGGTGCTCTCCCCCGCCTATGCCGTCGGCGAACGCGCCGGCGAGGCCATGCTTGCCCGGCTCAAATCCGGCAAGTTCGCCCAGCCGGATCACGTGCTGCCGGTGGTGTTCGACCCGGGGTTTACGACGTAGGGGCTAACCACGACGCCGCAGTCGGCGTCCCTCTCCCGCCTGCGGGGGAGGGGGGACCAGCCGAAAGGCTGGTGGGTGGGGGCCGCCGCAGACACGGGCCTCGCCCCAGCCGCGCCCCATAGTGCGTGTGTCACTATCTACGTTCCGAGCGTGGGGCTCCCCCCTCCCACCACGCTTTCGCGTGGTCCCCCCTCCCCCGTAAACGGGAGAGGGTGCGCCGACTGCATCTTCACCGAACGTTACATCCCCCAACACCCATGTGTTCACACCCCTCAAATCCCCGCTTGACTCCCCTCGTACATTTAACGTTACATGTGGCAACATGTACTGCATAGACCGTCACCTCCCAGAAAGGGCGTACCCCCCGTGACTTCCGTGTTTACCCCGCGCCACAACCCGCCGCTGCCGGAGGGCTGGCAGCAGCTTTACTCCGCCGTGCTGAGCGACGCGCTCGATGCCATCGGCATCTGGAACCAGGCGATGTCGCCGCGCATCCGGCCGCTCGACGAGAGCCTGAAACTCTGCGGCCGGGCCCGCACCGGCCAGTACATGGAAGTGCCGTTCGTCGCGGAGGGGTCGAACCCCTATGAGCTCGAGATCGCCATCGTCGACGACCTGAAGCCGGGCGATGTCGCGGTGTTCTCCTGCGGCGGCTCTTCGCGCATCGCACCATGGGGGAGCCTGCTCTCCACCGCCACCCATGCACGCGGCGCAGCCGGCTGCGTTACCGACGGCTTCGTGCGCGACATCCTGGGGATCCGCGAGCTGGCGCTGCCGGTGTTCCATGCCGGCATCGCGCCGCTCGATTCCAAGGGCCGCGGCCAGATCCAGGCCGTCGACGTGCCCGTCATCGTCGATGGCGTTCGGGTCGAGCCGGGTGACCTGGTTTTCGGCGATGCCGATGGCGTCGTCGTCGTGCCGCAGGCGGTAGAAGTCGAAGTGCTCACCCGCGCCTTCGACAAGGTCAACGGCGAGCACCATTCCATGAACGAGCTGCGTGCCGGCGGTTTCCTGCGCGACGTCTACGCCCGGTACGGGGTGCTCTGAGGTGGGCCGGAGCCCGTGTGACGCCAACGCGCGACTCTCGGCCTGATGGTCGGCAGGGTGCCGGAGACGGCGGACGGCTGAGCTATGCCGATTTCCACGTCGCCACCGCCCTGATTGATGGTTACGGTAACATCGGGCGCTGGTACGATCGGCTGAACCAGGTCGATGCGTGGCGTGAGCCATTCGCCGGGCTCGCCTGACCCGCGTTCCACATCGTAGAATATATCTAATCCGAACAAGCACTTATCGATCCCGCGACGTAAGTCTAACAGCTTGATCGGTTGACTCACTCCAAGCGAAGGCGTTCACTATTGGAACGCTGCATTCCACCCATGGAACAAAAATCCGGGGAATGCGGCTCTGAGGAGAGGGAGGCCGGTCAAGCGGCAAGCCGTGCGGTGAAACGCGCCATCGGGACGTGAAACGTCCTGCAGCGCGAGCGCCGAAGGTTTGCCCGCGCTCCGGTGGGCAGCAGCGTGAATTGGCAGCTCGAGCAATGTGGCGATGACGTTTGCCCCCCATACCGGGGCGCCGGACGCTGATGTCGAGCATCAAGCGCGCCATCCAGGTTCTCGACCTGCTTGCCCGCAAGGGTGGGCTCGGGGCGCGAGCCGTGGCCCAGCAATTGTCCCTGCCGGTGGGCTCGGTGCATCGGCTGCTGATCGACCTGAGCGAGGAAGGCGTGGTGGAGCGCAACGCCGAGGGCGGCTGGCAGCTCTCCTACCGGCTGCTGGCGATCACCGACCTGCAGCTCGATGGCGTCGGCTTTCCGCGGCTGGCCCGGCCGTTCTGTGAATCCATCGCCGAAAAGACCCGCGAGACGGTGAACGTCAACGTGCTGAGCGGCGAAGGCTGCGTGTGCATCGACAAGGTGCGCGGCAACGAGGGCATGCAGCTCGATTGGCGCATTGGCTCGCGCGGGCCGCTCTATTGCGGCGGCAGTGCCAAGGCCATCCTCGCCTTTCTCGGCGAGGCCGACCAGCAGCGCGTGCTGGAGCAGCCGATGACCACCTTCACCCGCTACACCATCACCGACCCCACCGAGCTCCGCGCCGAGCTCGCCCGCATCCGCAAGCGCGGCTACTCGATCGACAACCAGGAAGTCGTGGTGGGCGTGTTCTGCGTCGGCGTACCGATCGTCGACCGGCTCGGCCGTCCGGTGGGCGCCATCTCGATTTCCGGCCCCGCCCCCAAGGCGCCCGGCGCGGCGATCCAGCCGCAGGTGGATCTCCTCAACGAAGCTGCGAGCACCGTCAGCCGCCGGCTTGGCTACAGCGGCCAATGGCCGCCGCAGCAGGCCGGCGAACGGGCCCTCGCCACATCAACAACCTGACTGAGGAACTTACGACGATGCGATCCGCATGGGTGATGAAGCTGAAGCCCGGCCAGGAAGCCGAGTACAAGCGCAAGCATGACGAAATCTGGCCCGAGATGGTGGCTCTGCTGAAAAGCCAGGGCGTCTCCAACTACACCATCTACCGCTACGACCTGCTGCTCTTCGCCTACCTCGAAAAGCCCGACAACGCTCCGTCGCAGACCGAGGGAGTCGATCCGGTGGTGCTGAAGTGGTGGAAGTGGATGGAGCCGCACATGGAAACCCATGACGACGCCCGGCCGAAAGCCTGGCCGGTCGAACAAGTGTTCCGGCTGGATTGATCGAGATGCTGAAGGTCGTCGATCCGCACATCCACCTGTGGGACCTCTGGACCCGCATCTACCCGCACTTCGAAAAGCCCGGCAAAGGCGGCGCCAATGCTGCGATCTCCCGCAGCTACCTGCTCGAGGAATATCTCGAGGAAGGCGCCGACGAGATCGAGATCACCGGCGCAGTGCATGTCGAGGCCTTCCCCACCGATCCGGTGAAGGAATCCGAGACGCTGCAGGCCGTGGCCGATCGGAGCCCGGTGCCGATCGTGCTGGTGGCGCATGGCGATCTCGCGGCGCCCGATTTCGGCGCCCTGCTCGACCGGCACGCCGGCTTTCCGATCATGCGCGGCATCCGCCAGGTGGTGAACCGGCATAAAGACCCGAAGCTCAACTACATCACCCGCGACCTGATGGATGAGCCCGGCTGGATCGGCGGCTTGCAGGAACTGGGCCGTCGCGGTTTCAGCTTCGACCTGCAGCTTTACCCGCACCAGATGGCCCAGGCGGCCAAACTCGCCGGCGTTGCTTCGAACACCCAGATCATCCTCAACCATGCCGGCATGTGGGCCGACCGCGACCTCGCAGGCTGGAAGGCCTGGAAAGCCGGAATGCGCGAACTCGCCGCCCGTCCCAACATCGCGGTCAAGATCAGCGGCCTCGGCATGCTCGACAAGACCTGGACCACCGAGAGCTTCCGCCCGCTGGTGCTGGAGACGCTGGAAATCTTCGGTCCCGAACGCGCGATGTTCGCCTCCAACTTCCCGGTCGACAAGCTGACGAGCACCTTCCCGACGCTGTGGCAGGCCTTCGCCAGGATCACCGCAGGCGCCTCTGAGGCCGAGCGCGCCGGGCTGTTCCGCGACAACGCCCGCAAGTTCTACCGCATTCCGGAGCAACGCACGTGAACCGTCACCGGGCTCTCAGTGGTCCTCCCCCGTGGAACGGGGGAGGGGGACCGCCGAAGGCGGTGGAGGGGGCGGCCGGATGCGCCGGTGTTTGTGGTCGCCCCCTCCACCAGCTTCGCTGGTCCCCCTCCCCCGCTTCGCAGGGGAGGACCAAGGCGAGTCCGGCGCCAGCCCCATTTCCGGGCCGACCTGCGCCCGACCGACCGAATAAGACGACCAGGAGATTTTGAGTGAAGATCAAGAGTATCGAAGCCTTTGCCATCACCAACCCGATTGCCGGCGGCATTTACGACGAAGGCAAGGACAAGGTGACGGCGCGCCGGCCGCCCTGGACCAAGGATGCCGAAGTCGCCAACCCGATGTCGCGTTACCCGCGCTACAAGGCGCTGCGCTCGAGCTGGAACAACGCCTTCCCGGCCGTCGGCGTCATCGTCACCGCCGATGACGGCTCCTGGGGTTTTGGCGTCACCGGCTATGGCCAGCCCACTATCAGCCTGATCAACGATCATATCGGCCCGCTGCTCACCGAGGAAAACGCGCTCGCCACCGAGAAGCTGTGGGACATGATGATGCGCATCACCTCGCCCTATTCCTCCTCGGGCCTCGCCTCCTATGCCATCAGCGGCATCGACCTGGCGCTCTGGGACCTGAAGGGCAAGGTGCTGAAGCTGCCGGTCTACGAGCTCGCCGGCGGCGCCGCCCGCGACAAGCAGTTCTGCTACGCCACCGGCAATGACACCGACTGGCACATGGAGTTGGGCTTCAAGGCCACCAAGCTCGCCTGCCCCTACGGCACCGCCGACGGGCTCGACGCGCTCGACAAGAACGAAGCCTTTGTCGGCAAGGCGCGCGAACTGATCGGCCCGCATGTCGAGCTGATGCTCGATTGCTGGATGGCCTTCGATGTCGAGTTCGCAGTGCGCCTCGCCCACCGGCTGAAGCCATTCAACCTGAAATGGATGGAAGACTGCCTGATCCCCGAGGATCACACCTCGCACAAGGCGCTGCGCGAGCGCCTGCCCTGGCAGACGCTGGCCACCGGCGAGCACTGGTACACCCCCTACACCTTCTTCGAGGCGGCCAAGGATCGCGTCGTCGATATCTTCCAGCCCGATATCAACTGGGTCGGCGGCTTCACCGCGGTGCAGAAGATCACCGCCATTGCCGATGCCTCAGGCCTCGAAGTGATCTGCCATGCCGGCATGAACACGCCGTACGGCCAGCACTTCAACTACTCGGCGCCCAACTCGCGCTGGGGTGAGTACTTCGTCGGCGGCGCCCCCGGCATACCGCTCAAGCACACCAACAACTACCCCGGCATGGCAGTCCCCAAGGACGGCTATGTCGTCGTCAGCGACGAGCCCGGCTTCGGGCATGGACTGTCGAAGGACGCCATCGAGAAGATGGCGCTGTGAATATGAGGGAGGGACCGGGTGGGAGGCCTCGATATTCCGGCCCACCCGCCGGGTCATTCCCGCGAAAGCGGGAACCTCTGTTTTCTCGCGGGTTGCACCACCGCAAACGGAGATCCCCGCTTTCGCGGGGATGACCCGGTGGGTGAGGCAGTATCAGCGACCAAGCACAAGGCGGCGGGACCCCTGCCCCGCCGTGGAGGAATCAACGAGTGGCCGGGAACCGGCCGGAGGAGGACCATTATGAACCGTGCATCTTTGAAGCAGCATCTCATCGGCGGCGTCGTTGCGCTGCTGGCGGTGCCGCTGCTGGCATCGACTGCCTTTGCCCAGGTGGCCGACATGCCGCGCAACGAAACCCTGGTGCTGACCCCATGGGGCGACCAGCCGGCGCAGTTCGCCAACACCGAGAACTGGCACCCCTACCTGACCTCGGTCACCCATCAGCGCGACGTGATGCAGATCACCATCAACGAGGCGCTGTTCTACACCAACCTCAACGACGGCACATTGATCCCCTGGCAGGCCGAAAGCTTTGAAAACGCGCCCGATTTCATGAGCGCCTCGATCAAGCTGCGTGATGGCGTCGAGTGGTCGGATGGCCAGAAGTTCACCGCCGACGACGTGAAGTTCACCCTCGAAGCGGTGCGCGATGCCCCGCCGGAAGTCGGCGGCTCGGCCGCCTTCAAGGAGTGGATCAAGGATGTCACCGTCGTCGACCCGCTGAACGTCACCATCAACTTCAACAAGGCGGCGCCGCGCTTCGTCCGCGATTTCCTGGCCCTTGGCCATGAGAACCACTACCCGATCCTGCCCAAGCATATCTGGGAGGGTCAGGACATCGCGACCTTCACCAACTACGACCCGGCCAAGGGCTGGCCGGTCGGCACCGGCGCCTACAAGCTGGTCTCGACCACCAACCAGCAGGAGATCTTCGATCGCCGCGACGACTGGTGGGGCGCCAAGGTCGGCTTCCAGGATCTGCCGGCGCCCAAGCGCATCACCCTCGTGCCGGTATCGAGCGATGACGCGATGGGCCAGTTGCACATCGCCAACCAGATCGACGGCGGTCGCCAGCTGCTGATCGGCACGTTCGAGGCGGCCCGCGCCCAGAACGACAAGCTCAGCTCATGGAACCCGGAAGGCCCGAACTGGGGCGCTCCCGATGGCTGCGACTACTCGCTGGTGTTCAACCAGATGCGCGAGCCGTGGAACGACGTGAACCTGCGCTACGCCATGAACTATGCCATCGACCGCGCCGCCATCAACGACATCGGCTACGAAGGCGGCCAGAAGCCGGTGACCTTCGCCTTCTCCAACTACATGGCCGGCACCTGGCTCGGCGAGGGCAGCCCGCTCAAGGCCGTGCTCGACAAATACAATCTCGATAATCCCGACCCGGCCAAGGTCGAGGAGTATATGGGGAAGGCCGGTTACGCCAAAGACGCCAATGGCCTGTGGGCCAAGGACGGCAAGCCGCTCACCGTGACGGTGCGCACCCCGGCATTCATCCAGCCGACGCTGGCGCCACTGACCCAGCAGTTCAAGAACGCCGGGTTCGATGCAGTGCAGGCTCCGGTGGATGACACCTGGCTGCCCGACATCCAGTCCGGCAACTTCGACACCATGATCTTCGTCCATTGCGGCAGTCTCTCCGAACCGCTGGAGACGCTGCAGCACTACCATTCGAAGTTCGCCCGGCCGCTCGGCGAGAACATCCCGAACGCCGTCGCCGCCTCGCGTTACATGAACCCGGAATACGACAAGCTGATCGACGCCATGGACGCCGTCCCGGCCGATACCGATCCGAACTCCGAGTACATGAAGAACGCCGTCGCGGCCCTCGACATCGCGCTGCGCGACCTGCCGCAGATCGACCTGCTCGAGGAATACCATGTGGTGACCTTCAACAACACCTACTGGACCGGCTGGCCGTCCGCGGCTGACCCGTACGTCGCCCCGTACACCCCGTGGGAAGCGTTCAACGTGGTGATCCACAACCTGAAGCCGACCGGCGCGCAGTAAGCGCCGGGCAGTGATCGAGCGGATGGCGGCACGCTGCCATCCGCACCTGACCAACGGTTTCCGGGAGACTGACTAGTGCAACACCCACCGGTGTCATCGCAAATGAACAGCCACCGGCCTCTCCGTGCTCCTCCACCGCGCAGCGGGGGAGGGGGACCGCCGAAGGCGGTGGAGGGGGCGGCAGGATGCGCCGGTGTTTGGGGTCGCCCCCTCCACCAGCTTCGCTGGTCCCCCTCCCCCGTTTCACGGTGGAGGAGCACCGAGAGACTTGTGCGTGTGACACCCCGGGGAAATCCCCGATGAGCCGCGAACTCCTCCGCTACCTCGCGACCCGCTTCGGCCAGCTGCTGCTGATCGTCTTCGTCGCGGTGAGCATCAATTTCATCATCCCGCGCCTCCTCCCCGGCGACCCGGTGCAGACGGCGCTTGCCCGGCTACAGGCCACCGGTGGCGCCCAGAATGTCGATATCCAGGCGGTGTCGGCCGCCTATCGCGCCAAGTACGGGCTCGATGCGCCCCTGCTCGAGCAGTATTTCAACTACTGGCTCGACCTGTTCCAGCTCGACCTCGGGGTGTCGTTCGCCAACTTCCCCGAAAAGGTCTCGACCATGATCGGCAATGCGCTGCCCTGGTCGGTGACGCTGCTGGCCGTCGCCACCCTTATCGCCTTCAGCGTCGGCTCGCTCCTGGGTGCACGGCTCGCCTGGCCAGGCTCAGGGCGCACCATCAAGTCGATCGTACCCTTGATGATGATCCTCACCTCGATCCCGTTCTACCTCCTGGCGATCATCCTGATCTATTTCTTCGCCGTGGTGCTGAAGTGGTTTCCACCCGCCGGTGGCGTCGACACCACCCGCATCATGCGGCTCGACTGGGCCACCACCGAGGATATCCTGAGGCACGCGTTCCTGCCCTGCCTCGCTATCATCCTTGGCAATATCGGCTTCTGGGCGCTCGGCATGCGCAGCCAGATGGTCTCGGTGCTGGGCGAGGATTACATCACCTTTGCGGAAGCCAAGGGGCTGCACCCGCAGCGCATCTTCGTCTGGTACGGCATGCGCAACGCCCTGCTCGCCCAGGTCACGGCGCTGGCTTTGTCGCTCGGTTCGGTGGTGTCCGGCGCCGTGCTGGTCGAGGTGATCTTCAACTATCCGGGGCTCGGGTCGCTCCTTTATGTGGCGATCCGCGGCCAGGATTACTTCGTCATCCAGGGCGTGGTGCTGATGCTGATCGTCTCGCTGGCGGTGCTGCTGTTCCTCGTCGACCTCATCTACCCACTGCTTGACCCGAGGATCCGGCGATGAGCTTTCTGACCTCCCTCCGGCGCAACTACGAGCAGGGCCGGATCAGCGGCGTATTGCTGCTCGGCCTGGGCATCCTCGCCGCCATTCTCCTGTTCAGCGCCATCGGGCCATTCTTCGTTGACGCGGTGAACGCTCAGGTCGGCGCCGTGCGGCCACGCAGGCCGCCCGGGGCCGAGTACCTCCTCGGCACCGATTCCCAGGGACGCGACATGTGGACCCTGTTGATCTACGCCACGCCCAACACCCTCAAGATGGGGCTGATCGCCGGCTTCATCGGCGTCGGTGTCGGCACCGCGCTCGGGCTGATTGCCGGCCATTTCGGCGGCATCGTCGACGCCGTCATCCGGGTGATCTCCGATGCGCTCCTGACCGTGCCGGCCATCGCCATCCTCGTCATCATCGCCGGCAATATCGACCGTATGAACACCGTGATCATGGCGCTGGTCGTGGCTTCGCTCGGCTGGATGTTCACCACCCGCACGGTGCGCGCCCAGGTGCTCACCATCCGCGAGAAATCCTATGTCGAGGTGGCGCGGGTGAACGGCGAGAGCCACTGGGAAATCCTCTTCACCGAGATCATGCCCAACCTGATGCCCTATATCGTCGCGAGCTTCGTCGGCACCGTCTCCGGCTCGATCCTCGCCGTCATCGGCCTCGAGGCGCTCGGCCTCGGCGCGCTCGACGAGATGACGCTCGGCAACACCATCTACTGGAGCCAGCAATCCTCCGCCGTGCTGCGTGGCTATTGGTGGTGGTGGGGCCCGCCGATCGTGGTGATCGCCCTGATCTTCATCGGCCTGTTCCTGACCTCGGTCGGCTTCGACCGCTTTGCCAACCCCAAGCTGGCGAGGCGCTGATGTCTGTCGCGGAAGACTTGAAACCGATCCTCGTCGTCAAAGACCTCAACGTCCACTACGACACCGGCAGGGGCCCGGCCAAGGCGGTGAACGACGTGTCGTTTTCGCTCCGGCCCGGCGAGCGGCTCGGGCTGATCGGCGAGTCGGGCTCGGGCAAGACCACCATGGCGACGGCGCTGATGCGCCTCACTCGCGCCCCCGGCCGCATTGCCGGCGGCTCGGTGGAGCTCGACGGTCGCGACATCCTCAAGATGAGCACCAGGGAGTTGCGCGAAACCCGGCTGCGCGACATCGCGCTGATCCCGCAGGGCGCCATGAGCTCGCTCAACCCGGTGATGCGGCTCGAAGAGCAGATGATCGACGCCATCGTCGCCCACAGGCCGGGGATGAAGCGCGCCGAGCTCGATGCCCGCGTGCAGGAGCTGTTGAAGAATGTCGGACTCGCCCCGGAAGTGGCGCGCCGTTACCCACACGAACTCTCGGGCGGAATGAAGCAGCGCGCCGCCATGGCCATCGCCACCTCGCTCTCGCCCAAGGTGATCGTCGCGGACGAGCCCACCAGCGCCCTCGACGTGGTGGTGCAGCGCCAGGTGATGCAGACGCTCGGCCGCCTGCAGGATGGGCTCGGCGCCGCCGTGGTACTGATCGGCCACGATATGGGGCTGATCGCCCAGTTCGCCGATACGGTGGGCGTGATGTATGCCGGCAAGCTCGTCGAGATCGGCCCCGTGCGCCAGATGATCGAGAGCCCGAAACACCCTTACACCCGGCTGCTGGTCGATAGCCTCCCCGGCATCGAAGTGAAGCGCGAACTGACCGGCATTCCCGGCTTGCCGCCGCCGCTGGTCGACCTGCCGCCGGGCTGCAGCTTCAACCCTCGCTGCCCCCTCGCTTTCGAGCGTTGCGTGCGCGAAACGCCGCTGTTGCAGCAAGTGGCGCCGGGCCAGAGCGCCGCCTGCCATCTCTATCCTGAGCACGCGGCCTTGCCGCCGCTGCCACCGATGACCCGTGCCCACCAGGAGTTCCGCCCGTGACCGCACTCATTGAAATGCGTGGTGTCACCAAGACCTACGGCGCCTTCACCGCGCTCAACGATGTCACCCTGTCGCTGTCCGACACCAGCCCGTCGATGACGGCGGTGGCCGGCGAGAGCGGCAGCGGCAAGACCACCCTGGCGCGGATGATGCTGGGCTTCATCAACCCCTCGCATGGCGAGGTGCTGTACCAGGGCAAGGACGTGGCAAAGATGACCGGCGCCGAGCAGCGGCAGTTCCGCCGCGAAGTGCAGCCGGTGTTCCAGGATCCGTTCGATGTGTTCAACCCGTTCTACCGGATCGACCACGTGCTCGAGACGCCGGTGAAACGCTACAAACTCGCCGACAGCGAGGTGCAGGCCCGGGCCATGATCGAGGACGCACTGAAGCGCGTCGGGCTGAGGCCGCAGGATACGCTGGGCCGCTTCCCGCATGAGCTCTCCGGCGGCCAGCGCCAGCGCGTCATGGTGGCACGCGCCGTGCTGCTCCGCCCCAAGCTGATCGTCGCGGACGAGCCGGTCTCGATGGTCGATGCGTCGCTCCGCGCCACTATTCTCGATGAGTTGAAGACGCTCAACCGCGAGCTCGGCATCTCGATCGTCTACATCACCCACGACCTGACCACGGCGTTCCAGATCTGCGACAACATCCTGATCCTCTATCGCGGCAACGTCTCGGAGGCCGGCGCGGTGGAGCGGGTGATCGGCACGCCCAAGCACCCCTACTCGCAGCTGCTGGTCTCCTCGATCCCGCTGCCCGACCTCTCGAAGGCCTGGGGCGGCGAAGAGATTCCGGTGTCGGAGGCATCGGCCTCGCGCCCCAACCCCGGCTGCAAGTTCGCGCCGCGCTGCCCCCATGTCATGGAGATGTGCTGGGACAACCTGCCGCCCAAATACGTCCCCGACAGCGAGCGCCTTGCCACCTGCTTCCTCTATCGCGACGCCCCCGTCTCGGCGAGCGACGACGTGGCCTCAGCCTTCCGTCCGCCGAACCATCCTATCGCCGCCACTGCACCCTGATTTTCATTTCGAACCGATTGCACCGACCATGTCCATAAAGCTCACCGACCGGCATCGCGTCGGCTCCACCGCCCTCGAACTGCCGCCCATGGGGTTCGGCGCCGCCCATCTCGGCGGCATGTACCATCGCGTCTCCGGCGAGACGGCGCATGCGACGCTGAAAGCCGCCTGGGACGGCGGCGTGCGCTACTTCGACAGTGCGCCGTTCTATGGCCGCGGCCTCAGCGAGCACCGGGTCGGCGACTTCCTCATCGATCGGCCACGCGCCGAGTTCACGCTGACCACCAAGGTCGGCCGCTATTTCCGCCGCCCGGCCGACCCCAGGACCTTCGACCGCACCCCCTGGGGCGGCGGGCTGAACATGGAGATCGTCTGGGACTACAGCTATGACGGAGTAATGCGGTCCTACGAGCAGAGCCTGCTCCGGCTCGGCCTCGACAGCGTCGATGCGCTGCTGATCCACGACCCCGAAGCCTCGCTCGCCAGCAACCCTGATGGGCCGCGCATGGAAGATATGGTCCGCAGCGGCATCAAGGCGCTGGAGGAGCTGAAGGCGTCGGGCCAGATCAAGTCCATCGGCATGGGCCTGAACGCTGCGCCATCGCTGATGACGTTCGCTACGCAGGTGCCGCTCGATTTCTGTATCGTCGCCATGCCCTACACGCTGCTCGACCAGGCGGCGCTCCGCACCGGCCTGAAGCGCTGCCTCGAGCACAATATCTCAGTGATCATCGGCGCCCCCTACGCCTCCGGCATCCTCGCCACCGGCCCCGGCCCCAATGCGCGCTACGGCTACGGCATTGCGTCGGACGAAATGCAGGACAAGGTGCGCCGTATCCAGGCGGTTTGCGCCAACCACGGCGTCTCGCTGCAGGCCGCGGCTTTGCAATTCCCGCTGGCGCACCCGGCCGTGGTCTCGGTCATCCCCGGCGGCGCGAAGCCGGAGGAAGTGACGAGCAATGTGGGGTATGTGCAGGAGGCGATCCCGGCAGGGTTTTGGACGGAGCTCAAGGCGGCGGGGTTGATCGATACCGAGGCGCCGGTGCCGGGGTGATTGATCGACAAGCTAGAGCGGGCTGACCCCCACCCCTGTCCCCTCCCCCTAAGAATGGGGAGGGAGACGCTTGCTTCGGCGTCAGTGTTTTGGTCTCCCTCCCCCTGTTTGAGGGGGAGGGGACAGGGGTGGGGGTCAGCCCGCACCGGCGCCCCAATCCAGCTCAGCACTCAGGCCGACAGCCGCTGCTCCACCACCTCCGCCACGAACGGCTTCGGTATCCCCATGAAATACCCCTGCGCGTAATCCACCCCGATAGCCTCCAGCGCCGCGAGGACATCCGCTGTCTCGACGAACTCGGCCACCGTCTTGATGCCGGTGACATGGCCGAGGTGGTTGATGGTTTCGACCACCGCCCGGTCGGTGCTGTCGCGCAGCATGCCTTTGACGAAGCCGCCGTCGATCTTCAGGTAGTCGACCGGCAGGCGCTTGAGATAGTGGAACGACGACATGCCGGCGCCGAAATCATCGAGTGCGAACTTGCACCCGATCCCCCTCAGTGCGGTGATGAAGGCGGCGGCGCGTTCGAGATTGGCGACCGCGCTCGTTTCGGTGATCTCGAAGCAGATCAGTTGCGGCGGCACGCCCGTCGCCGCGAACTCCGCCTTGAGGAACGGCAGGAAGCTCTCGTCGCCCACTGCAGGGCCACTGAGGTTGATGGCGTAGGTGCGCCGGTGCGGTAGGTGGTCGAGCGCGATGCGGCCGGCGATGGTCCTCAGCGCATGGCGCACCACCCAGCGATCGAGCTGCGGCATCAGCCCGAAGCGCTCGGCCGCCGGAATGAAGCGACCCGGCCCGATCAGGTCGCCATGGTCGGCGAGGCGCACCAGGATCTCGCAATGCTCGTCCTCGGCCTTGCGGCTCAGCGGCACGATATCCTGCGCATAGAGCACGAAGCTGTCGCGGTCGAGCGCCCGCTGCAGCCGCTGTACCCAGCCGATATTGCCGGCCATCTCGGCCTGTTCGGCATCGTCGGGCGAATAGACATGCACGCGGTTGCGGCCCTTCTCCTTGGCCATGTAGCAGGCGATGTCGGCCGCCCGGAGCGCCGTCGCCAGGCTCCCCACGGTGCGGTCGAGGCGCACGAAGCCGATGCTGGCGGAAATGGTGAAATGCTGGTCGTTCCAGACGAAGGGCAACTCGCCGATGGCGCGACGCAACTGGTGCGCGGTGATCAGTCCCTCGTCGACCGAGCCGGTGTGCAGCAGCACGCCGAACTCGTCGCCGCCCAGCCGGGCCAGCAGCGCGCCCGGCCCGAGCAGGCCCGGCAACCGCTCGGCCAGGACGCAAAGCAACTGGTCCCCTGCGGCGTGACCGCCGGAATCGTTGACCACCTTGAACTGGTCGAGATCGACGAACAGCAGCGCCGTCGCCGAGCTGTCGGCGATCGCCTGCTCCACTGCCCGCTCGAACGCGGCGCGGTTGGGCAGCTTGGTGAGCGCATCGTGCGAGGCGCGCCAGGACAGCTCGTGTTCGATCGAGCGACGATGCCTCAGGAAACTGTTGAGCCGCCATAGCGTCAGTCCCACGAACAAAGCCGCAATGGCGAGGTTGGCGATCAGCAGGCTGGTCTGCACGAACCGCGTGCCCTGCCCGAGCGAGTTGGAGAAGGCGTGGGTGAGCGGCGTCACCCGGTCGTTGATGGCGTCGAGCCGTTCGGCCCAGTCGCGCCGTTGCCATGGCTGCACCAGGGCTGCCCGCGCCATCTCGTCGGCCAGGTCCTCCATCTGGAACAGGGTGACTTCGGCATTGCGCCAATCCTCGATGGCGGCGCCCATGTAGCTGAACCAGGAGAAATTCTGGAACAGCCAGATCAGCCCGGGAATATCGTCCGGATGGTTGCCGCCGCGCCGGAACCCGTCCGCCGCCGCCGCGAGGTCCGGTGGACTGGCCTCGAGCGCGACCCGCGCCTCGTGGTCGCCGAGCGGCACGCTCAGCGCCTGCCGATGCCGCTCCAGGTAGCTCGATTGGGTGGTGTCGATATAGCGGCTGAGGAAGTAGATCGCGTCATGCTGGCCCTTCGACCACATGCTCTCGCCGGTCACATAGGACCTGAGCGACGTGACCATCTGCAAGCTGAAGGTGGCGAGAATGGCCTGCGTGACAATGATGGCGATGAAGGGCCACGCAACGGCAACAAGCCTGAGACTCGACTTCTTGTCGGAGGGCAACGGCCCGCCACGCTTCTGCATGGAACAGCCTGGGTACAATGGTCCGTTCGAACCTACGCAGCCCCAAGTTAACGACTTGACCCAATAGGACTGCGCAGAGTCCCGTAGTTTTACTGATCGGGCGTTAGTGTCGCCTTCATCACGTAGGTGTTGTACGGCCCGAACTGGCTCATCACGAACCAGAACGTCAGGCCGTCCTCGGAAATCCATGACGGGGTCATGTAGGCGCCATAGGCCTGGGCATAGTCGGAGCCGCGGGCCAGCACTTCTGGCGCCGACCACGGACCTTCCGGCCGCTTGGCGAAGCGGAGTTCGATGGCTTCCGACAGCTCGTTGAGCGTCGTGTACATCCAGAGCTTGATGCCGGGGTTCCAGACCAGCGAACCTTCGCCGGCGCCCGGCTTGATCACCTCGACCGCCTGCGCCCGATCGCCGACCCAGCCCGCGCCGTCGAAATACTCCCACGCGCGGGTGTCGAGCACCTTGTCGGCGGCGACCCGCCCGACCCGCGCCCCGGCAAAGCGGCCGCACGGCGTCCCCACCGCATAGACGTACTTGCCGTCCTCGTTGCCGGCGCCCGGTTGGGCCGACAGCGCCAGCATGTTGAAGCTCGATTTGAAGTTGCCGAACTCGTCCGGGCCGGGGCTCCAGGTCTTGCCGCCGTCCTGGGACGAGATGAAGCGCGACCAGTTGCACAGCCACACCCCACCCATCGACGAGAAGCCGTTCACCGACATGTAGTGGAGGTAGAGCGTATCGCCGACCGTCACCATCGCGGTCGGAATCTTGGTCTGCTCGCCCTTGAACGCATCCTGGTGCGCGCCCTTGGCGACTTCCACTGCCTTGCCGTCCGTGTCCATCACCCAGTCGTCGATGACGATGCCGTCCGAAGCATCGAGGTCGGACGTGAAGGCAACGACATTGGAGCGCCAGTTCGGCCCGAAGCGGATGCAGGCATTGTCGTTCCAGCCGAAGGTATCGCCGAAAGCCAGCACGACCTTGCCGTCGATCTCGGCCATGGTGCCGAGATCGGTGCCGCAGATGTCCGGGCCTTTCATCGGCGCCGGCGCGTTGGGTCCGGTGAGGGCTTTCACCTTCTCGGAGGTGACGCTGTAGTCGGCGGCGAGGGCTGGGGTGGCGAAGAGGGCGAGCAGAGCCACCGCAAAGGCCCCCTGACCCGCCGCTGCGCGGCGACCTCTCCCCCCAGGGAGAGGTGATCGTGGGGGACGATCGTGCCGCAGTTCCACCTCTCCCTTGGGGGAGAGGTCGGCCGAAGGCCGGGTGAGGGGGCCTTTTGTCCAGCGCATCAACCAATCTTCCTCATATAGTCGTCCGTCCACGGCCGCGTCGGCTGCAGGGTCAGCCCGTTGGCGTCGAACACGTGGGTGAAGGCGTCGGCGATCTCGAAGCGCAGCGTGTCGCCGCGTGATGTCGCAAGGATGCCGCGCATCGTGGCGGTTACCGCCTCGCCGCCGGCGGTCTTGCCGTGCAGCACGGTTTCGGCGCCCAGCACTTCTGTGGAAAGCACCTCGACGGCGAGCGCGCCATTGGCAGTGGGGATCAGGTGCTCGGGGCGCACCCCGATCGTCACCGCATCGCCGGGCTTCACCGCCCCCTCGCGACGCGCGAGGTTCAGCACCGGCCCGCCCTTGCTCAACTCCACGCCAAGCCGTTCGCCGGCTTCGGTCACCTTGCCGGCAAAGAAGTTCATCTGCGGCGCACCGAGGAAGCCGGCGACGAACTGGTTGCGCGGCCGGGCATAGAGTTCGATCGGGGCCCCGGCCTGCTCGATCACCCCTTCACGCAGCACCACGATGCGGTCGGCCATAGTCATGGCCTCCACCTGGTCGTGGGTGACATAGATCATGGTGGTGCCAAGCCGATGGTGCAGCGCCGATATCTCCGACCGCATCTTCACCCGCAACTCGGCATCGAGGTTGCTGAGCGGCTCGTCGAACAGGAACACTTTCGGTTCCTTGACGATGGCCCGGCCGATGGCGACGCGCTGGCTCTGCCCACCCGAGAGCTGGTTGGGCCGGCGCTTCAATAGGTGCTTGATCTGGAGGATCTCCGCCGCCTTGTGGACGCGGGCAGAGATCTCGGGCTTTGGCAGCTTCTGGTTCTCGAGCCCGAAGCGCAGGTTCTCCTCGACGCTCATATGCGGGTAGAGCGCATAGGACTGGAACACCATGGCCATGCCGCGCGCCGAGGGCAGCAGGTGGTCGCAGCGCACCCCGTCGAGCCAGATCTCTCCGTCCGAGGTTTCCTCGAGCCCCGAGATCATCCTGAGCAGCGTGGACTTGCCGCAGCCTGAGGGGCCGACGAACACGGTGAAGCTGCCATCCTCGACGGTAAGGTCGATACCGTGGATGACTTCGAGGCTCTGGAAGCTTTTCCGAACCTGTCTCAGCTCAAGTTGCGCCATGCTCAGCCTCCGATTGTCAGGTCTGCGGCGTCGCCGGCACCGAGCTTGCGGTCGACGCGGGCCGTCGCACCGGCAAAGCTCAGCGTAGTGAGATCGAGGCTGCCATAGCGCACCTCGAGGCGGACCCGGTCGCCGCTGCGACTGACGACGCCCCAGCCCTCGCCCACCGACCAGAACCAGTTGCCATCGCCCTGCTGCTTCGGCGCAAAGCCGATCTCGCCCTTGGTCAGGTCGTAGCTGAACCCCGACCAGGCATTGACCAGCGCAAAACTCGACATCGAGCGGGCGTAATAGCTGCCGCACTCGATCTCGTTCCAGGGGTTCCGGCGATGCCCATCGTGCCGGGCGCGCGCCGTGCGGACGATGTCGAGGCCTTCGTCCGTGAGGCCGCGGAAGATCAGGTGCGAAGCGAGCATATATTCGAGCCCGGTCCACACCTCCTCCGAGTACGGTGCCGGCACCGCCGGCTTGGTGGTGCCTTCGGGCCAGGTGGCGATCAACACGCCGCCCTCGTCCTCATAGGCATAGACGCGGCAGGGGTTGAAATGCCCCTTGAGATCGGCCCGGTAATTGTGGCGGTAGGCCGAGGCGAGCGCCGTATTCACCTTGTCGGGGTCGAGGAAGCTGCCGAGCCCGGCGAGGTCGGCATGCCATTGCCCGAGGATCTGGTCGGTCGCGCAGCCATCGTTGAACTGGTACTTCATCTGAGCGTACTCGTCCGACCAGTATGTCTCCATGAAGCCGTCGGCGATCACCCCGACCTTGCCTGCGGCGTGATCGAACTTCTCGATCAGCGCCTTGTCGCCGAGGTCGGTCTTCTGGATGAAGTAATCGCCGTTGAACAGTTCGCGGTTGAGGTAATCGGCGCCCGCCTGCCCCATACGCTCGAGCTCGGCGGCAAATGCCGCATCGCCCACCGCTCGGCCCATCTCGGCCCCGGCTTTGAGCGCCGCGACATACATCGTCGAGAGCCACGAGTTGGGCCCGAACAGTTCCATGTCGAGCGTATGGTGCTGGCGGCCCCACAGGATGCCGGTGCGCTCGGGGTCCCACTGGTCCGGATTGTCGGGCGACCAGGCATATTCGAGCGCCGCCCGCACCTTCGGCCAATAGCGCTTCAACCACTCAGTATCGCCGGAAATCTTCCAGTCGCGATACGTCTTGATGACAGAGCCGAACTGGCCGTCGGCGCACGGGTTGAGCGGGAAGAAGGCCGAGCCGAGCGGGATGATCTGCCGGAAGGTCAGCCCGCCATTGGGCAGCTGGTTGTAGGTGTAATCGGTCTCACGCAGCGTCCGCTCCAGCCCGGGGAACAGGTAGGGCAGTGTCTGCTGGTAGTTCCAGACGTGGGTGCAAGAGCCCTCACAGCTGCCCTCGTTGGTGAACTGGCCTTCCCAGGCCCAGAACTCGCCGTTCTCGAGCCGCATCACCGTCGCAGTGCGGAGGATGCTCATCGTGCCCTGCACGGCATCGATGATGTCAACCGGCAGGCTGGTGCCGAACAGCGTGTCGCGGAAGGCGAAGGTCGGGGCGCGCAACTCGTCCCAACGCGCGAACGCCTCGGCCAGCACGGCGCCGGAATTGGCCCACTGGCTGGCATAGTAGTTGCGCCAGGTGCCGGTCTCGCCGTTGACCTGTCCCGGACGCCAGTAGACCTGCCCGACCGGAAAATGCCAGGCGATGGCGAAGCGCACGGTTTTGGTCTCACCCGGCGCCACGCTGATCCGCGCGGCGAGCGTGCCGTGCTCGGGCTGGTCGAACATGTTCTTGTTGAGCCGCGGCTTGTCATAGTGCCGCTCGGGCAGCCGGCCGACCTGCGCGAACTCGCGCCAGAACAGGTTGAGATCGTCGAACCACTGGCCGCGGAAATGGTAGTCGAGATGGTCGACATCATCTGCATCGGTGGCGATCGACACATCACCCGTCTGCCAGTCCGGCAGCGGGTCGGCAGCGGTGAGCAGCAGCGACTTCACCCCGCCCGCTTCGGCATAAGAGTGCCGGCCGTTCTGGCAGCCATGGTTTCCGAGCGTGCCGCCGATGGTGTAGTCGATCGGACGCTTGCCGGAATTGCTGATCTCGATCTCGAACATCGCCGCCGGCAGCGAGGAATCGCGCTCGTTGGTCGGGATAAACGGGCTCCAGGCGGTGAGCTTCACCTCGCCGGGGAAGGTCGCATCATGGAACGCCACCTCGGCCACCGGGAAGGTGCCGGTAAAGGTGGTGCTGTCGAAATGCGGCACTCCGGCCAGCGTGTTGCGGTTGGCGCCCCAGCCAAAACCGTCGAAGAACTTCCGCGTGGTGGGTGAGCCCGTCGGCAGCCCCTCATAGGGGCCGTTGAGCACCCGCGCATCGAGCAGCTCGCCGCCGGCCTCCGCCTTGATGGCGAAGTGGCTGTAGCCGTTGAAGCTCTGCAGCCCCGGCCGGTTGCGGATCGACCAGTCGACCAGCCTGCCGCTGCCCGACAGCGCCAGCCCGCCGGCGCCGATGCCGCCGAGGGGAAAGGCGATATGGCCGAGGCGGTCGCCTTCGTAGATGAAACGCTTGTCGGTCTTGCTCATGCTGAAATCCATTGGTCAGGCCCGAATGCCCGAGAAAGTGACGCCCTCGATCACCATCTTCTGGGCGACGAGGAACAGGAGAACGACGGGGAGAATGGCCATGCTCATGGCGGCCATAACCACCGACAGGTTGCCCTGGCTCATGTAGCCGCGCAGCAGGTCCATCGCGATCGGCAGGGTCATCGCATCCTGCGAGGTGATCAGTGCCCGCGGCTGGAAATAGGCGTTCCACGCCCCGGTGAAGGTTATGATGGCGAGCGCCCCGAGCGCCGGCATGAGCTGGGGCAGCGAGATGCGCCAGAAGATCTTGAAGTAGCCGGCGCCGTCCATCAGCGCCGCCTCTTCGAGCTCCTTGGGCTGCGAGCGCAGGAACTGGCGCAGCATGAACACCCCGAAGCTCGAGGTGAGCCCCATCAGCACCAGCCCGAGCGGATTGTTGAGCAGCCCGAGCTTGGCATAGCCGAGATAGATCGGCAGGATTGTCACCTGCGCCGGGAACATCAGCCCGATCAGCATAACGAAGAACAGGCTGTCGCGGCCGGGAAACCTGAGCCGCGCATAGGCGAAGGCGGCGAGCGTGCAGGTGACGAGCTGGCCGATGGTCACCAGCACCGCCACATAGAGGCTGTTCCAGTAGATCTTGAGGAACGGAACCGAGGAGGCGAGCACCGTCTCGTAGTTGGTGAGGTCGAAGCTGGGCGGAAAAAAGCTCGGCGGCATCTTGTAGGCCTCGGCCGCCGGCCGGAACGACATCGAGAACAGCCAGAAGAACGGCATCAGCATTAGGATGCCCATCAGCAGCAGCACCGCGATGATGGCGCGATCAACCCACTTCTTGGCTTCGCGCGTCTGCATGGATCTGGTCTGCATGGCCGCTACTCCCGCACCCAGCGGCGCGAGCCGATGATCTGGATGATGGTGATGATGAGGACGAGGATCATCATGATGACGCTGACCGCCGCGGCGTAGCCGAGTTCGAAGCTGCCGAACGCCTCGTCGACCAGGTAGATGGACAGCGAGCGAGTGGAATCCCCTGGCCCGCCGCCGGTCAGAATCATGATCGACTCGAACACCTGCAGCGCGCCGATCGAGGCGAAGACGATGCAGAAGAACAGCACCGGCGAAATGAACGGCAGGGTGATGCGGGAAAAGCGCCGCCAGGCCGAGGCGCCATCCATCGAGGCGGCATCCATGATAGGCTTGGGCACGCCCTGCAGCGCCGCGATCAGGATGATCATGAAGAAGCCGGTGTTCTTCCACACATCCATGATGACGATCGAAGTCATGGCGAATTTCGATGACGACAGCCAGGGCACCTGCCCGATGCCGAGCTGCGCCAGGTAGTAATTGATGACGCCGAAATCGACGCTGTAGAAATAGCTCCACACCACCGCCACGAACGCCGCCGAGATGATCACCGGCAGGAAGAAGGCGAGACGGAAGAAGTAGAGCATGACCTTGGGCATCGCCCGGTTCAGCGCCAGCGCCAGGATCAGCCCGACCGCCACGTTGAAGCTCACCGCCAGAAAGGCGAAGCGCAGCGTGTTCCAGAAAATCTCGAGCGAGCGCGGCTCGGTGAGGAAGCGCACATAGTTCTCGAACCCCACCCAGTCGGCGCCGAAGCTGATGTCGTAATAGGTGAAGCTCAGAATGATGGTGATGGCGACGGGCGCCAGCACAAAGGCCGCGTACAGCAGGATCGAGGGCAGGACGAAGACATAGCCTGCCTGCATCTGCGCCTTGCGGAGATCGGAGATCCGGCGCTTGGGGCCACCCCCACCCTTGATCCCTCCCAACAAGGGGGAGGGAGACGGTGGAACCGAAGCTGCGGTGCTATCGCCGCCCTCCCCCTTGTGGGGAGGGACTGAGGGTGGGGGTGGCCCCAAGCGCGATGGTTCAGATTGATGCATCCGCGAACGTCTCGGTTTGATACGAGGAGAAAGTGCCCGCGCCGAACCCGAGGGTCCGACGCGGGCAGTCCGGGGGAGGACTACTGGGTGACGCGCTTGATGCGCTCGAACGAGCGGGTCAGCTCCTGGTCCGCCTTGGCGACGGCATCAGGAATGGTCATTTCGTTGGTCATGATGGCGTTGAAGTACCGCATGAAGATCTGGTCGACTTCCTGGAAGTTGGCCGGCGACGGCACCGCATGGGTGGTGGGCAGCGTCTCGTAGTAGAGCGGCGCAGACGGCGGGAACTTCAGGAAGTTCTCGGTCTCGGCCGCTGACTTGCGGCCCGGCACGGCGCCGCCGAGATCGCCTTCGGCCACCTGGGTTTCGTAGCTCAACAGCTCGGTGACCAGGGCTTCGGCGAGCTTCACGTTCTGAGCCTTGGACGAGATGCCGTAGGCGCCGAAGCCGATGACGGTGTCGTTGCTCACCTTGCCCGGCTGGGTGGCGATATCCATGTCGAGCTTCGACGCGATCGCGTTCTGCACGATCCAGTGCCCACGCGAGATCATGGCGATCTGGCCGGCGAAGAACTGGTTCTCGACACCCTCCTGCCCCGGCACCGGCGAAACCTTCTTGGTGTGGATCAGGTCGTAGAGGAACTGCAGCGTCTCGGCGACCTTGGGGTCCTTCATGTTGGAAGCCGACCAGTCCGCCGTCACCGGCGAAGTGCCGTTGGAGAGGAACCATGGCATCAGCCCGAAGAAGAAGGCCGGCACTTCATAGCCGAACTGGGTGACGTTGCCGTTGGCATCGCGCTTGGTCAGTTTTTCGGCAATGGCGGCGAACTCGTCCCAGGTCCAGGTCTTGCTGGGCGCGGGGATCCCGGCCTCGGCGAACAAGGCGCGGTTGTAGTTCGTCATGATGTTGTTCCAGGTCGAGGGGATGAAATAGGTCTTCCCCTTGTACTTGGTCAGATCGAACAGCTTCGCGTCGAAGTCGGAGAAGTCGCCCGTGGCGATGAAATCATCGAGCGGAATGAACAGGTCGCGCGCCGCAAAGCTCTGCAGCGTCTCGACCGCCGTGTGGTAGACGTCGTACTGCTCGCCGGCATTATATTGCTGCAGCACGCGCGACACAAAATCGCCCCAGCCGCCGCCCACCGCATCGACACCGATCTCGACCTCGACATTGGGGTATTTGGCATTGAAGCGGGTCACCGCATCCTGCGTCGACTTGAGCTGCGCCTCACCGCCGAAGGTCATCAGCCTGAGCTTGCCGGCTTCATCCGATTGAGCCAGCGCAGGCGCCACCAGCCCGGCGGTGAGCAGCAGCGCTGCCAAGAGTTTCTTCATTCGTCCCTCCTCTGTCCGGCGTTTCGACAAAGCTTCGCCGGTGCTGGATCACGGCGTTTTCGCCGCTTCCCAGGTTGAAAATGTCATTCTCGCTCCGAGAACTGCCGAAAACGGCGTCCGGCTTCCGATCGCTGCGCTTAAACCATTGTATTCGCTTGGATATTTCTCCCATCGCGGGGTTCTCCCCGTCTTCTGGCTAGCTCGACCGTAGCAGCTGTGAATGGATTTGCAAATGCATTCACAAATCCATTTGCATGCGTCTTTCGTTTGGTGCTAGCCGTTGCCGCCATGAGCACGATCTCAAAGGTTGCCGAGCGGGCAGGCGTATCGCGGACCACCGTCTCGCACGTCATCAACCACGCCAATCGGGTGTCCAAGCCACTGCGGGAGAAGGTGCAGGCGGCGATCGACGAGCTCGGCTATTCACCCAACCCGCAGGCCAAGAGCCTCAGGACCGGGCGCACCAACCTGATCGCCATGCTGATCCCCGATATCGGCAACCCGTTCTACACCGAGATGGTGAAGGCGGCGCAGGCGGCGCTCGAAGAAGCCGGGCTCGACGCGCTGATCTACAATACCGACGTGCCCGGCGGGAACTGGCAGACGCATGGCCGCGATTACCTGCGCCAGCTCAACAAGAAGCGCGTCGATGGCCTCTTGGTCGGCGATTTCGCGCTGCACGGCATCAACGAGGAATTGCAGAAGCTCGACACCCCGGTGGTGTTCATCGGCCAGCTCGCCAGCCACGCCGTCGACAGCGTCAAGGTCGATGACTATGGCGGCGGTTACATGGTCGGCAGGCACTTTGCCGAACGCGGGCACAAGACGGTTGTGCAGATCACCGGGCCGCAGAATTTCGAGTCCGCCATGGCTCGCGCCGATGGTTTCGAACAGGCCCTGAGGGACCACAAGGTCAAGTTCAAGCAGGCCCAGCGCTACACCGGCACCTACCTGCCGCCCTCCGGCCGCGAGGCGGCGCAATGGATCGCTGAGCTGCGCGGCGAGGACAAGCCGAGCGCCGTGTTCATCGGCAATTACCTCATGGCGATGGGTGCGCTCGCTGAGTTCCACGATCAGGGCGTCCGCGTTCCCGACGATATTGCCGTCGCCATTTTCGGCGACCTGCCGCAGCTCGAGTATGTGAGGCCCAACCTCACCCGAGCCGGCGAGAACCCAGGCGCGCTGGCACGGCGCGCCGTTGCAATGCTGCTCGACCGCCTCAACGGCAAGTTCGACGGCCCGCCGCGCACCGAGGTCATCCCCTGTGCGCTGCGCATCTTCGAGTCGGCCTAGCCGGACGAAGAAAAACTAAGCGCGGCCGTTTCGGGGGAGGTGGCCGCGTCCGGACGACAACACGAAAGCTCCAGGGAGGAGTAGATGACCACTACGTCCAACATGCCGTCGGGATGGTCCCGCCGGTCCATCCTCAAGGGCGGCGCCGCGCTTGGCGCTGCCGGCCTTGCCCTGCCATTCGCCGGCAAGGCGTTCGCCCAGGACAATACGCTCAGCTTCTGGCAGTTCTACGCGCCCGGCGGCGATGTGAAGCCGCAGGTCGACTGGTTCGTCAAGATGGTGGCCGATTGGAACGCCACCCAGTCCGAACAGGTCGCGCTCGAGTATGTGGTGGGCTCCGAGTATATCGGCGGCACCAAGCTCGCGACCTCGTTCGCTTCCGGCCAGGGCCCCGACATCTTCATCATCTCGCCCGGCGATTTCCTGCGCTACTACAATGGCGGCGTGCTGCAGGACCTGACGCCGGCGATCGAGGAAGCGGCGCGTGCCGATTTCCCCGAAAGCGTCATTGCCAACCGCATGGTCGACGGCAAGATCTTCGGCGTGCCGATGGAAGTCGAGCCGATGGCCTTCTACTACTCGGTCAAGGCCTTCGAAGAGGCCGGGCTCAACGAGAACGACGTCCCCACCACCTGGGACCAGTTGCTCGAAGTGGGGAAGAAACTGACCACCGCCGAGCGTTACGGCGTGCTGTTCGAGACCAACCCGGGCTACTACCAGAACTTCACCTGGTACCCGTTCATGTGGCAGGGCGGCGGCGAGTTCCAGTCGGCTGAAGGCAAGTCGGCGTTCGACTCCCCGGCGACCGTCCAGGCGCTGAAGCTCTGGCAGGATGCGGTCAATTCCGGCGCCGCGCCACGCCAGATGCTCGGCGGTGGCGGCGGCGACATCGTCGCCAACCTCGGCTCCGGCTACTGCGCCATGCAGAATGTCGGCATCTGGGGCATCTCGGCCATGGACAACAACGCCCCCGACGTCCCCTACGGCATCTTCAAGCTGCCGGTGCCCACCGGCGGCAAGTATGTGACTGTCGGCGGCGGCTGGGCCTTTGTCGCCAACTCCAAGGGCAAGAACCCGGAAGCCGCGGCAAAGTTCATCGCCTGGGCCCTCGCCTCGATGGCGCCGGATTCGGTGCAGCGCGTGGTCGATTGGTGCACGGTGGCCAAGTCCGACATGCCGCCGCGCAACTCGGCGCTGACCGCCGGCGGCGACGCCTTCAACAAGGGCAATATGGGGATCTTCGGGACCCAGATCCATCCGGGCACCCGGGCCGAACCGCGGGTGCCGCCGGAGGTCTACAAGATCATCTCCGACGCCATCCAGCAGACCCAGCTCGGCGGCGCCGACCCGCAGGCAACGGCCACCGCCGCCAGCCAGCAGCTCGACGCCTTCCTCGCGTCATATAGCGGCGCGCCGATCCTGTAACGAGCGGAGTTGGGCGGTGTGGAACAGATCGCTCCACATCGCCTCCCTCCCCCCGCGGCGCTACGCGTCCGCTAGGAGGGGAGGGATTGAGGGAGGGGGTGGTGCAGTCAGCACCGCGCCCGCCTCACCACCCCCACCCCCCACCCCTCCCCTCAAGGGGGAGGGGAGCCCACCGGTGAAGGACTAGGGACCAAGCCGTGACCGAGATCACCACCACGGCGGCGGGCGCAAAACCCGCTGCCATCCGGCTCACCACCAAACAGCGCGAGGCCATTGCCGGCGTGCTGTTCGTTGCGCCCGACGCCATCGGCCTGATGCTGTTCATCGGCCTGCCGATGCTGCTGGCGCTCGGCATCTCGCTGTTCGAGGTCGATGGCTTCGGCGGCTTCAAGTTCGTCGGGCTCGCCAACTATTCGAAGATGTGGATCGACCCGCTGTTCTGGTCGTCGCTGCGCGTCACCGGGCAGTTCACCCTCATGCTGGTGCCCCTGCTCTACGTCAGCGGACTTGGCCTGGCCTTGCTGGTGCAGCGCACCAGCAAGTTCAACACCGTGATGCGCTCGATGTTCTTCGCGCCGCAGATGGTGAGCCTCGTCGTCGTGGCCCTGGTCTGGCAGCTGATGGTGGTCGACAAGCTCGGCGTGCTCACCCGCTTTGCCGCCTCGATCGGGCTTGGCGGCATCTCTTTTCTCGGCGACCCCAACCTGGCGCTGTTCACCGTGACCCTCGCGGCGGTGTGGTTCCTGATGGGGTTCTACATGCTGATCTTCCTCGGCGGCCTACAGGACATTCCCAAGGAATATTACGAAGCGGCGCGCATCGATGGCGCGAGCGCCACCCAGAGCTTCTGGTTCATCACCCTGCCCTTGCTGCGCCCCACCAGCTTCTTCGTGCTGCTGGTTTCCGCGGTCGCCGCCATCACCGGGGCGCAGGCCTTCGACCTGATCTACGTGATGACCAAGGGCGGCCCGGCCAATTCGACGGCGCTGCTGATCAGCTACATCTACCAGCAGGCCTTCCAGTACTCCGCCTTCGGCTATGCCGCGGCGCTCGCCACCCTCCTCGTTGTGTTGCTGATGGTGGTCACGGTGTTCTTCTTCTTCCTCACCCGCGGCGGACGGTTCGATTATGAGTGATTTCGCGACGGCGCCGTTATCCTCCCCCGCCCCGCGGGGGAGGATCACCGCGCACCCGGAGCAACGTCATGACCAGCGCAACCCTCTCCCGTTCGCAGGCCAACGTCGTCCGGCTGGTGTGGATGCTGGTGACAGTGGTGCTCGCCTTGATGGCGATCTTCCCGCTGCTTTACATGCTGTCGATCGCCTTCAAGGGCCCGACCGAAGTGTTCAAGTCGAACCTCATCCCGGCCAAACCGGTACTCGACAACTTCGTCTACGTGCTGACCGAGGTGCCGTTCTGGCGCTACCTCATCAACACCTTCGTCATTTCGGCGGTGGTGACGGTGGTGGCGCTGTTCTTCCACACCATGGCTGGCTACGCCCTGGCGCGGCTGAAATTCCCGGGGCGCGAGGCGGTGTTCCTCGCCATGTTCTCGACCTTCCTCGTGTCGCTGCCGGTGATCATCGTGCCGCTGTTCATCCTGGTGCGGGCACTGGGCATGCTGAATTCCTATGCTGGGCTGATCATCCCGGCGATCTTCAACGCCTTCGGCATCTTCCTGTTGCGCCAATACTACCTGTCGCTGCCCAAGGAGCTGGAGGAAGCGGCGGTGATCGACGGCGCCGGCTACTGGCGCATTTACACCAGCGTCATCCTGCCGCTCAGCCGGCCGATCATCGCGGCGCTCGCCATCCTGTTCTTCCTCGCCAACTGGAACTCGTTCCTCTGGCCGCTCACCGTCGCCTCCGACCAGAACCTGTGGGTCGTGCAGGTGGCCATCGCCAACTTCAAGAGCCAGTACGCTGCCAGCTGGAACTACACCATGGCCGCCTCGACCATCGTCGCGGTGCCGATGCTGGTGCTGTTCGTGATCTTCCAGCGCCAGATCATGGACTCGATAAAGACCAGCGGCCTGAAATAGACGCCCAAGGAGATTTCTATGACCAATGCGGGCCTCTCGCCGCTACGGGGACTAGCCAAGCTGCGCGATGCGCGGAGCCGGCGTTTTTCGAGCTATGACCGCACCGGTGGCAACGACGACCGGCTGCATATCGAACCGGGCAAGACCGTCGTCATCGCCGAGCACCAGGGCGCCGGCATCATCACCCATATCTGGGCGACGCTCGCTTCCTCGGCCGACCATTACCTCAGGAAGATCGTGCTCCGCGCCTACTGGGATGGCGAGACCGAGCCGAGCGTCGAAGCGCCGATCGGCGACTTCTTCGGCATGGGTCATGCCAAAACCAGGAACTTCGCCTCGCTGCCGGTGCAGGCGAGCCCGCAGGATGGCAAGGCCTTCAACTGTTATTTTCCGATGCCGTTCGGTTCGTCGATGCGACTGACCATCACCAACGAGTCCGAAGTCGACCTGCTGTTCTACTACTATGTCGATCTCGAGCTCTGCGACCGGCTCGAGGACGGCATGGGGCGCTTCCACGCCCAGTACCGGCAGGATCGCCCCGATGGCGTCAGCGAGGCCAATAAGACCAATGAGCAGCATCTGTTCGGCGGCGAGAATGTCGACGGCAAGGCCAACTACGTCATCCTCGATGCCGAGGGGCACGGCCACTATGTCGGCGTACTGTTCTCGGTGCAGTCGCAGCGCCTGTCGCGCGAGTGGGACTGGTACGGCGAAGGCGACGACATGATCTGGATTGACGGCGCCCCCGGCCTGTCGGTGCCCGACACGGTCCGCAAGCCCGATCCGCGCATCGGCCCGAAAGCCGCGCTGATCGAGCCGCGCCCCGAAACTGCCCCCGGCGCCAACGACCAGTGGCCGCCGACCCTGCATGGCACCGGCACCGAGGACTATTTCAATACCGCCTGGTGCCCCACCCAGGAGTATTCGGCGCCCTATCACGGCATCATCGCCGGTGGCGGCCCGAACTGGACCGAGCCGGTGACGCTCTACCGCTGGCACATCGAGGATCCGCTGATCTTCAAGGAGCGCATCCGGGTCAGCATCGAGCACGGCCACGCCAATGGCCGCTCCGACGACATCTCATCGGTGGCATTCTGGTATCAGCAGGAGCCGCATAAGCCGTTCGATCCGCTGCCGCCGGTTGCCGAGCGCATCCCCCATTTCCGCTATCCATTCCAGGGACAAAGACCATGACTGCGCCTTTCAACGGACTCGGCGTCAACCTCTCGAACCTCTACCGGCTGTCGCCGGCCAAGACCCGCTCGATCTCGCCGGAGAATTTTACCGGAGAGAAGGGCAAGGGCGGCATGGCCACCGAAGGCACCGGCGCCGTGCACGCCAAGGGGCTCGGTCCCGATGGCAGCGGCCAGGGCTGGAAAGTATCGCCCTCGATCCGCATCGAACCCGGCGAGACGCGCGTCCTCGCCGATATCGAGGGCATGGGCGCCATCCAGCAGATCTGGCTGACCACGGCGAACCTGCGCTGGCGCAGCCTGATCATCCGCATGTGGTGGGACGACCAGGAGAACCCATCGGTCGAGGCGCCGCTCGGCGATTTCTTCTGCATGGGCTGGGGCCAGTTCGCGCAGATCAATTCGCTCGCCGTCTGCGTCAACCCGGGCCGCGCCTTCAACTGCTACTGGGAAATGCCGTTCCGCAAGGCCGCGCGCATCGAGATCGAGAACACCGACCCGGACGATTTCGGCATCATCTACTATCAGGTGAACTACACCCTCACCGAGGTGCCCGAGGACGCGGCCTATTTCCACGCCAAGTTCCGCCGAACCAACCCCCTGCCCTATGGCACCGACTACACCATTCTCGATGGCGTAACGGGGCGCGGCCACTATGTCGGCACCTACATGGCCTGGGGGGTGAACAATTCCGGCTGGTGGGGTGAAGGCGAAATCAAGTTCTTCATGGATGGGGACAAGCAGTTCCCCACCATCTGCGGCACCGGCACCGAGGACTACTTCTGCGGCGCCTACAATTTCGATGGCGGCGTCGTCGATGCCACCATGGACAGCCGCTATCGCGAGTTCTCCACCCCTTATGCCGGCCTGCCGCAGGTGCTGCGTCCCGACGGCACCTATCGCAGCCAGACCCGCTTCGGCATGTATCGCTGGCATTTGAGCGACCCGATCCGCTTCGAAAGCGATTTGAAGGTCACCATCCAGGCCCTCGGCTGGCGCACCGAGAACCGCAACTCCCGCCGCTACCTGCCGCTGCAGGACGACATCGCGTCCGTGGCCTTCTGGTACCAGACGCTCCCGACCGCGCCATTCGAGGCACTGCCGGGCCGAGATTATCTCGAGGTGATTTGAGGGGGCTCGCTGCGAGGCTGGTGCGGGCTGACCCCCACCCTTGATCCCTCCCCGCAAGGGGGAGGGAGACGCAAACTGCCAGGCTAGTGTTTTGGTCTCCCTCCCCCTTGCGGGGAGGGGACAGGGGTGGGGGTCAGCCCGCACCGGCAATCAAGTCGAAACCGCCTCAGCTCAGCGCGTTCAGCAAATTCCCCGACACGTGCCCATCCGGCAGCAGCCCGGCCCGGGTCTGCCAGTCGATCACCGCGGCGCGGGTCTTCGGGCCGATCTCGCCGTCGGGTTTGCCGATTTCGTAACCCTTCTTCAACAGCCGTGCCTGCACCTGCTTCCGGCCATCGGCATTGAGCGCGGTGTCCTTCGGCCAGGCGACCGAAAAGCCTTTGCCGCCGATGATGCGGTCAGCCAGATGGCCCACCGCCAGCGCGTAGCTGTCGGAATTGTTGTAGCGCTTGATCACCCCGAAGTTCGGCAGCACGGCGAACACCGGCCCGTTGCCGCCCATCGGCATGTAGAGCCGGGCGGTATCGCTGTCGCGCGGGAACGGCTTGCCGTTGGCGCGCGTCACCCCGACGCCACGCCAGTCGCCCAAGGTCGCCGTGATCCCCTGCCAGACGTTTTGGTAGTTGAAGTCGCGCGCGAGCTTTACCTCGTAACCCCAGGTTTCCCCTGGCCGCCAGCCGAACGACTTCAGATAGTTGGCGATCGAGGCCTGTGCGTCGGGCACCGAGCCCCAGATGTCCTTGTGGCCATCGCCCTTGAAGTCGACGGCATATTTCATGAAGCTCGACGGCATGAACTGCGGCAGGCCCATGGCGCCGGCCCACGAGCCGACCATGTCCTTGGCCCGCACATGCCCGCCCTCGAGAATCTCGAGCGAGGTGATCAGTTCCGAGCCGAAGAAATCGGCGCGGTAGCCGCTATAGGCCAGCGTTGCCAGCGCATGCACCGTGTTGGTGCCGCCGAGGAACCCGCCGAAATTGGTCTCGATGCCCCAGATGGCGAGGATGATCTCGCCCTGCACGCCGTAGCGCTCACTGACGGCTTTGAGCGTCTTGGCCCACTCGCCGCGCATCTCGTGGCCGGTGCCGATGCGCGTATCGCTGACCCGCTTGACCACATAGTCGGCCGCGGTCGAGACGAATTCCGGCTGCTTCTTGCTGAGGTCGAGCACCGAGCCGATCGGCTTGAAATCGCCCATGGCGATATCGAACACCCGCTTCGACACGCCCCGCGCCTTGGCCCGCTGCCAGGTCTGGTCGACAAAGCCACCGACGCTGGCAAAGGCCGGCGTGAACGCCGACGAAGCGATCAGCGCAGCAGCGCCGATACCAAAACTACGACGGGAAACAGAGAATTCGATGGTCTTGTTTACACGGTACATGAACACGCCTCTGCGGGAAGAGGTAAGGCCCGGTAGAACGCTGGGCCGATCTGCCGGCACAACAAGCCGACGGTTTCACATCCATTCTCCGCAACGAAATTAAGATCGCGTTACCCACGTGATCCCAATCGCGTGATCGACGGAGCCAGGTCAACTCGGCACGATGCGGTGACCGTTCGCTATTCGGCCCGCATCGCCACCGGCCCGATCGACCCCCGGCTGATCAGCGGACACTCGATCTTTACCCGCCGCGGCGAGGCCGCGGGGAGCTGTTCGTCGAGCAGCGTGCCGACCGCCCAGCGCGCCATCTCCTCGTGCGGCAGCACCACGGTCGAGAGCGGCGGGTTCATATACATGCTGGTGTCTTCGTCGTCGAAACCGACCACCGACATATCGTCCGGCACCCGCAGCCCGCGTAGGCGCAGCGCGTCGTAGGCGCCCACCGCCATGCGGTCGTTGAAGGCGAAGATCGCCGTCGGCGGGTTGGGCATATCGAGCAACCGCGCCGTCAGGTCGCGCCCGCCATGAATGGTCCAGCCGCCGCGCATGATCAGGTTCTCGTCGACCGGCACATCCCACGAGGCCAGCGCCTGGCGGTAGCCGCGCTCGCGGTCGTCGGCCGCTTCGATCCAGCTCTCGCCGGCGAGGTGGGCGATGCGCCGATGGCCGGCCTTCAGCAGGGCTTCGGTCGCCGCATAGCCGCCGGTAACGTCGGCCGGCACCACTGAGGGGTAGTAGCGCTGCCTGTCGTAGCAGTTGAGCAGCACGGTCGGCACGTCGCGCAGCCGCTCCGGCACTTCGACCGAGCGGGTGACGAGGCTGGCATAGAGCACCCCGATGATCTGGTTGCTGAGCAGCATATCGAGCGCCAGGCTCTCGAGCTTGGGGTCGGAGCGTGTCGAAAACGTTGCAACCACCACATCCTGCAGCGCCGCTTCCTCGCGCGCCCCTTCGATGAAGGGCGCAGCGAACGGCGTGGTGCTGACCTCGTCGATAAGCAGGCCGATCACGCGCGTCCGGTTCTCAGGCACCTGGTGCTGCGGCCCCTTGCGGTAGCCCAGCGCGTCGGCCGCCTCGAGCACCCGGAGGCGCGTCGCCTCGGCCACCCTGGCGTTCGGCACCCGGTTGAGGACGAGCGACACCGTGGCCTGCGAGACCCCCGCACGTTCACCGATCTCGATCATCGTCGGCCGTTTTGCCACCGCTTCCCCCGACACCGTCGAAGCGTTTTTCTTTAGCGTCTTCGAAGCGCAGCATTATCAGGCCCGACGCTCGGTATGCAACTCGCGTGCTAAACTCATTAGCACTCAGAACCCTTGCAAGGCCGGGAAAAAGCCGCTAACCATAGCCGAACTGCTAATAAATATTAGCGCTGCGGAGGACCAGATGATCGGCGAGACTACGGCCACCAAGGCTGGCGCACGCGAGGAAATCTCGCTCGACGGCGCGTGGCGCTTCCGGCTCGACGGCCATGGCGACTGGCGCACGGCGACGGTCCCCGGCCCCTGGCAGGCTGAGTTCGCCGACCTGCGCCACTCCACCGGCAAGGCCATCTATGCCCGTCAGCTGTCGATCCCGGCGGCCTGGCAGGGGCGCGAGATCGTCCTCCGCTTCGGTGCCGTGAACTACTTCTCCGAAGTCCGGCTCAATGGCCGCGTGCTCGGCACGCATGAAGGCGGTTACCTGCCCTTCGAGTTTGTGATCCCCGAGGGCACCCCCGCCGAGAGCGCGCTCGAAGTGCACGTCACGCTCCCGAGCGGCGACGCCGAGGCCCATCCGGACTATCCGTTCGGCGAAATCCCGCATGGCAAGCAGAGCTGGTACGGCCCGCTCGGCGGCATCTGGCAATCCGTGAAGCTGATCGCGCGCGACAAGCGGCACGTCGCTCACGTGGCGATCGACGCCAACCCCGACACCGGTGAGGTCGGCCTGGCGCTGACCCGCTCGGCCGCCGCAGCCGGCGCGACGGTGCGCGCCACGGTGGGCGGCGTCGTTGCCGAAACCACCGGCACTACTCTGACCCTGAAGCTCAGTTCCCCGGCCCTGTGGTCGACCGAGACGCCGAACCTCCACGCCCTCAAGCTCGAACTGATCGCTGGCGGCGAAGTGGTCGACACCACGACGCACAGCTTCGGGTTCCGCAAGATCGAGACCCGCGACGGCAAGTTCTTCCTCAACGGTCAGCCGCTCTACCTGCGCGGCGCGCTCGACCAGGATTACTACCCGGACGGCATCTGCACGCCGCCCTCGCTCGCCTTCCTCGAAGATCAGCTCAAGAAGGCCAAGCATCTCGGGCTCAACCTGCTGCGCGTCCACATCAAGGTGCCCGACCCGCGCTATTACGAAGTCGCCGATCGGCTCGGCGTGCTGATCTGGACCGAAATCCCCAATGTCCAGTATTTCAGCGCCGCCGCCGCCAGGCGCATGCGCGACACCATGGCCGGCATCATCGCGCGCGATGGCAACCATCCCTCGATCATCGCCTGGACCATCATCAACGAGGATTGGGGCACCAGGCTGATCGAGAATGGCGATCACCGCCAGTGGCTCAAAGACACCTATGACTGGCTGAAGGCCAGGGATCCGCGCCGTCTCGTCGTCGACAACTCGGCCTGTATCCCGAACTTCCACGTCAAGACCGACATCAACGACTACCACTACTACCGTTCGGTGCCCGAGCGCCGGGCCGAGTGGGAGAAGCTGACCGAGGAATTCGCCGGCGCTGCCGACTGGACCTGGACGCCCTATGGCGATGGCGAGCGTCGCGGCGACGAGCCGCTGGTGGTCTCCGAGTTCGGCGTCTGGGGCCTGCCGCATCCCGATCAGGTCAAGACGGCAAAGGGTGAGGAGCCCTGGTGGGCCGAGACCGGCGGCAACTGGGGCGATGGCGCCGCCTACCCGCACGGTATCGAGAACCGCTTTGCCACCTACCACCTCGACCGGGTGTTCGGCAGCTTCGGCGACTTCATCACCGATGTGCAGTGGTACCAGTTCGCCAATCTCAAATACGAGATCGAGTCGATGCGCGCCCACGCGCCGATCCAGGGTTACGTCATCACCGAAATGACCGACGTGCACTGGGAAGCCAACGGCCTGCTCGACATCAACCGCAACCCGCGCGCCTTCCACGATCGCTTCGCCGAGATCAACACCGACACGGTGATCGTGCCGCAACTCGAGCACCACGCGGTCACTTCGGGCGACGGCATCGCGTTGCACCTTAAAGTCGCGACCGGCGGCAAGGCGGTGCCGGCGGGCGCGACGCTCACCTGGTCGGTCGACGGCGCCAGCGGCAAGCTCGATGTGCCGGCGACGGAAGGCCTTGCGGTCGCCGACCTCGGCGCCACCACCATCACGCTGGGCGGCGACGCCCGTGTCGCCAGCATTGCACTGAAGCTCGAAGCCGGCGGCAAACTGCTGGCCAGGAACGAGATCCAGGTCTCGGTCTATGGCAGGCGCACCGCTGGGCCGGCCAAGATCGCCGCGGCCAGCGCCGATCTCGCAGCCTTCGCCAAGGGCCTCGGCTACACCGTGACCTCGGACGCAGCGTCCGCCGACCTGGTACTCACCCACGCGCTGGGCGTCGACGACATTGAGGCGATGCGCCATGGCGCCCGCTATCTGGTGCTGGCCGACGGTTCGGTCGAGACGCACCGGAACCTCAGGACCGATCTGCCGCGCGCCGAGCCGCCGACCATGCCGGCCTCGAAAGAGCGGGCGCGTCATCTCGGGGCCGAGAGCCAGCTTCCCAATATCGGGCTGGTGCTGCGCGACGGCACGCTGTGGCGCGGCGACTGGATCGCCAACTTCTCCTGGATCAAGCGAAGTGGGGTTTTTTCGACCCTGCCCGGCGGTCCGATGCTCGACGTGTCGTTCGATCGCGTCGTGCCGCACCACGTACTGACCGGCTTCCGCTCCTGGGAATATGAGGGGCTGATCGATGCCGGCGTGGTCATCGGCTGGATCAACAAGCCAGCCGCGACCATCGCCCGGCGCCGCGTCGGCAAGGGCGGCCTGGTGGTCACCACTTTCCGCCTGACCAACGATGCACCCGGCGCCGATCCGGTGGCCGCGGCTTTGTTCGATGGCCTGGTCACCAGCGCTGCAAATCTGGACTCCCGGCGCTGATCTGAACCACCTCGTCTTGATCGGCCAGTTCAAGCTGTTTCAACACGCGGCTCGGGGTGATCCGGCAGTTGCTGGTCTATCGACGCCTGGAACCAGTTCCTCCGGCCCTCTCTCGCCGTCACCGACGAGAGGATGATGATGAACGTCGCCGTCGGCATCACCCCGCTCACCGATGCCTTCGGCGTCAAATATGCCCGCGACCTCGGCAGCCGGCCTGCCGCTGGCCATCGTCTACCTGATCTTCCAGCGCAAGGTCACCGAAGCGATCATGCTGTCGACCGGCATCAAGGGATGATCCGGGTTGCTTCTCGTCCCTCTCGAGGGCGTCGGCTTTGGCCGGCGCCCTGTTCGCTTGAGAATGTGATCATGGCGGCGCACCGGCCTTAGCAACCGCTTAACCCCTGCCCCGATAACGATGTCACTGGCAACGGGGTCCGCTGCGTCATGGGTCAGGCACTTCTCAACGACGACGCCTTCGAGCCCGCCGCGGATCGCGGTCGGCTCGCGGCCCTCGACCGTTACGACGTGCTCGATACCGGACGCGAGGAGGCCTTCGACCGCATCGCCCGGCTGATCAGGCTGACCCTGGGCGTCGAGGTCGGCATCGTCTCGCTGATGGATGCGCACCGGCAATGGTACAAGGCCGTCGACGGGTTCTCGACCGACGAGGTGCCGCTGCAGAGCGCCTTCTGCAAGCACCTGCTCGCCGACCCCACGCCGATCGTGGTGCCTGACGCAACGCTCGACCATCGCTTCCGCGATAACCCCTATGTCACCGGCGACCCGCATGTGCGCTTCTATGCCGGGGCACCGCTGACCACCAGCGACGGCTTCCATATCGGCTCGGTCTGCGCCATCGATTCCGCCGCCCGCCATTTTGGTCCGCGCGAGAAGGCAATCCTTACCGAACTGGCGCATGTCGCCATGAGCGAACTGGAGTTGCGCCGCCTTGCCGCGACCGACGCGCTGACCGGAGTGTCGAGCCGCCGCGCCTTCAAACAGGAAGCCGGCAAGTTCGTCGCCCTCGCCCGCCGGCATCGCAGCGCACTGAGTTGCATCGCCTTCGATCTCGACCACTTCAAATCGGTCAACGATACCTACGGCCACGCTGCTGGCGACCGGGTGCTCTCCGCCGTGTCGCAACTGGTCACCGGCCAGTTGCGTCGCACCGATCTGTTCGGACGGCTCGGCGGCGAAGAATTCGCGGTGCTCTTGCCGCACACCGACCAGCACCGCGCTCATGAGGCCGCCGAAAAGCTGCGCATTGCCATCCGCACTCTGAAAATCCCTGGCAGCCATCCGCCGATTGCCGTCAGCGTCAGCCTCGGCGTCGCCAGCCTCGATCCGGTCGGCGACGATATCGACAGCCTGCTGCAGAAGGCCGACGAGGCGCTCTATGCCGCCAAGCGAGCCGGCCGCAATCGCAGCGCCCTGTGGCAGCCCTCGAGCACCGTGGTGCAGACCGAGCGCCGCCGCGTGCTGAAAGCCGGCCGCATCATCTTCATGAACCGCCACGCCGTCACCGACTGCACGGTGCGCTCGCTGTGGGAGAACGGCGCCGAACTGGCGTTGAGCTCGACCCTCAACATCCCTGACACGTTCGACCTGCAGATCCGCTCCGACGGCGCCGAATGGGGCTGCGAGGTCACCGGACGGACCGAGCAGCGGCTCATCGTCACCTTCGTCTGAGCGGGCTTTCGGTCCGCAGGCTTCGCGAACGACGAGATTCTCCGACCGATGCACGCCGATGTTACCGATCGCACATTATTTTTGCCGATTGATACACAGCCTGCGCCGATCCAAAAAACCCCGCACATTCAAAGCGCTTCGACATGTCGAGCGAAATTCCTGCCTCAGGGGCCGTCTGAACTACCATTCCAGCTGTTGACTCAACCCCCACGCGCGTCTAACGCTTGGGAATATTGGGAGAAATAGCCGGTGCTCTGGAGGGAGTTGCCGGCTTTGGTGGGGGAGACGCCAAGCCGATGCCGCAGGGCACAATCTGACTGTCCGATGGGCAGTACCAGAGTAACGCGATGAGTGGCGGAACGGCTACCTGACCTCAGGCCGCCGACGTGACACTTGTGCGCCGAACCATCCGCGAACGCGGCTCGGCCACCGCGAGGCTCGTACCGCCCCGGTCTTCCAGCAGGAGATCGGCGAACATTCAGGCCCTGGCGCGCATCAAGGTGGAACAACGGCACCCTCGGTGCTCGCGTCCGCCGGCCGGCCGAAACACCACCGTCCGAAAAACGATCGCGGGATAACAAGATTATCTTGGGGAGGTGTGGGGGCTTAGCCGGGTCGATGGGACCCACAATTCAAACATCTGTCGCCTCGAGGCGACGTTGAGCTTTCGTCGACAGTCAAGGGAGACTCTGTCACATGGTCAAACGTAGAACAATCACAGCGGCACTGCTGGCGCTCGGCGTCATGGCATCGCCGCTGGCAGCGCTGGCGCAAAGCCCGCTCGCTGCCACAGCACCCAAGGAAATCGCCCCGGCGACTCCGCTTCCGGAAGTGCCGCGCAACCAGACCGTCGTTCTCGGCTGGGGTGTTGCGCTGTCCTCGCCGATCGGCGTCACCAACCCGTGGGCCCTGCCCGGCTACACCCACCAGGAAGGCAATGCCTTCATGTGGGAGCCGCTGATGTACTTCGCCATTTTCAAGGGCGAGTATGTTCCGTGGCTGGCCGACAGCATGGAATACACCGACGATACGTTCACTGCGCTTGAGATCAAGCTGAACAAGGACGCCAAGTGGTCCGACGGCACGCCCGTCACCTCCAAGGACGTCAAGTTCACCTTCGATGGCCAGCTGAACAATTCCAAGCTGCCCTACAACGCCCATTTCAGCCAGTTCGTCGCCTCGACCGATATCGTCGACGACCTGACCGTGAAGGTGAACTTCAAGGCTCCGGCGCCGCGCTTCAAGTTCGAAGTGCTGACCGAAAAGTTCGATACCGGTATTCCGATCGTCCCGGCCGACTACCTGTCGAGTAAGCCCGACGTGAACATGGAACCCGGCTCGATCGATATCCCGCACTCGGGTCCGTATGACCTGAAGGCGTGGAACGCCAACCAGAAGATCTTCGACTACCGTCCCGACTGGTGGGCCGTGAAGGCCGGCCGTATCGCCGAACCGGCGGTCAAGCGCGTCATCATCGCCAACATCACCGGCGTCTCGATGGACACCGTCGCCCAGCGCGTCGTGAACAACGAGTTCGACTCCGCCCTCGACATGCGTTCCTCGGTTATCGGCAACATCCTGGCCCAGAACCCGGAAATCACCACGCATACCGGTTCGGAATCGCCGTTCGGTTACCTCGACTGGTGGCCGAACTCGCTGTGGATGAACACCCAGCTCGAGCCCTACAGCGACCCCAAGGTCCGTCGTGCAATGAGCCTCGTCATCAATCGCGATGTCATCAACGACATCCTGTATGAAGGCGCTCCGATCGCGACGATCTATCCGTTCCCGCTCTACCCGAACCTGCAGGCTTTTGCTGATACTCCCGCCGTCAAGGCGCTGGAGGAGCAGTACCAGCCGCGCCTGTTCGACCCCGAGCAGAGCAAGACCCTGATGACCGAAGCCGGCTTCACCATGAACGGCGACGGCCTGTGGGAAAAGGATGGCAAGACCATCGACGCCACGATCCAGGGCTTCGAAGGCATCCACTCCGACATCGTGCCGATCCTTGTTGAAATGCTCCGCCAGGGCGGCTACGACGCCGCGATCAACTTCGGTCCGGACGCCTACCAGAACATGGCGGACGGCAAGGCCGGCCTCTACATGTTCGGCCACGGCGCATCGCTCTACGACCCGTTCGAAGCTCTGAACCTCTTCCACGGCAAGTACAGCGAAGCCATCGGCACCTCGGCCGGCAACAACCGGTTCTCGCGCTACAAGAACCCGGAATACGACCAGATCCTCGACGAAATCGCTCCGCTCTCGTCGGACGATCCGAAGTTCCAGGAAGGCGCCGCCAAGGCTCTGGGCATCTACTGGCGCGACCAGATCGATATCCCGATCATCCAGTGGCTGCACCGCATCGCCTACAACCAGCACTACTGGAAGAACTGGCCGACCGCCGAGAACCCCGCCATGGGCACCAACGGTGCGTTCTGGGCCCACACTGGCCTGCTGGTCATCGCCTCGCTGCAGCCGTCCGGCGCGCAGTAAGCTGACCCTTCGACATCGGAGTGCGCGTCCGCGCGCACTCCTCGAACGAAGCGAGATCAGGAACAGTCCCGAGACTCTTCCCCCTCGATCCCGCGACAGACAACGACGTCGAGCCGGACCGCCGACCTGCTCTCACTCACCGCGCCGGAGATGACCCGAGTGAACTTCAAGCTGATTGCCAAGCGCCTCTCCTTCCTGGTTCTGGTCATCTGGGCCGCATCCACGATCGTATTCTTCGTCCCCCGCCTCAGCCCCCGCAATGCCATCCGCGAGCGCTTCGCGGAGCTGGCACGCTCCGGTGGCTTCGCTCCGGGCGACATCGAAAAGCTCATCGCCAACATGAACCAGCAGTTCGGCCTCGATAAGCCGCTGCTGGAACAGTACTGGACCTATCTCGGTAACATCGTGCGGATGGATTTCGGCTACTCGCTGAACCGCTACCCCGCCACCGTCACTGACATCATTTCCCAGGCCCTGCCCTGGACCTTCGGCCTGCTCCTGGTCACCACCATTCTCAGCTTCATCATCGGCAACCTGCTCGGCGCCGTGTCGGCATGGCCCAAGGCGCCCGGCTGGCTGCGCTCGATCGCCACGCCTTTCGTGCTGCTGACCGGCGTGCCGCCCGTCATCATGGGCGTGCTGCTGCTGTTCTTTATCGGCTTCCGTCTGAAGCTGCTGCCGCTCGGCGGCGCCTACTCTATCGGCGTCGTGCCGAACTGGTCATGGGAGTTCGCGCTCGATCTGCTGCGGCACCAGTTGTTGCCCGGCCTCGCGCTCATCCTCGGCTCGGTCGGCGGCTGGGTGCTGTCGATGCGCGGCATGGGCGTCACCATCCAGGGCGAGGACTATGTGAACTTCGCCGAGCACAAGGGCCTGACCGGCGGTCGCATTTTCCGCGACTACTATCTGCGCAACACGCTCTTGCCGCAGGTCACCGGCCTGGCGCTGGCGCTTGGCACCGTCGTAACCTCGGCGATCATCGTCGAAGGTCTGTTCGGCCTGCCCGGCCTCGGCACCGTGCTCAACAATGCCATCCGCTCGAATGACTTCCCGACCATCTATGGGATCGTGCTGTTCATCACCATCGCGATCGCGGTGCTGATGGCGGTGCTCGAGTTCATCTATCCGCTGCTCGACCCACGCGTGCGTAACCAGTAGGAACCGGACAATTGACGACCATTACCGCTACCTCACCTGCGACCGCAGAAACTTCCGTCGAGCAGCCCAGCGGCTTTACGCTGTTCCTGCGTTATCTCCGCCGCAACAAGGGCCTGGCCGTCGGGCTGATCATCCTCGTCGCGCTGGTCCTGTTCACAGTGATCGGCTTGATCACGATCAACCCCAAGCAAGCCTATCCGCTGTCGGTGGCGACCAAAAAGCCGCCCAGTCTGCAATTCCCGTTCGGCACCGACTTCTTTGGCCGTAACCTGCTCGCGGCGATGGTCGTCGGCATGTGGCAGACTGCGATCATCGGCGTCATAGCCGGCGGGTTGGGCACCCTGATCGGCGTCGTGCTGGGCTTCACCTCGGCCTATTTCGGCGGCTGGATCGACTCGACCATCCGCACCATCTGCCAGATCCTGACGCCGATCCCGGTGCTGCTGATCCAGGTGGTCGTCGCCGGCTCGCTAGATAAGCGCGACGTCACCATCGTCACCATGGCGCTGATCGTGGTGATGCTGGCCTGGATGGGGCCGACGCTGGTGATCCGCGCCCAGGTGCTGACCATGAAGGAGCGACAATTCGTCTCCGTCGCCAAGCTCTCGGGCGTCAGCGACGTGGGCATCATCTTCAAGGAGATTCTGCCCAATCTGCTACCGTTCATCGCCGCGGCCTTTGTCGGCCAGGTCTTCGCCGCCGTGTTCGCCTCGTTCTATCTCGCGGTGCTCGGCCTCGGGCCGCTGCGCGAGCCGCTGCTCGGCAACATCATCTGGGCAGCCCAGCTGCAGGGCGCCTTCTTCAATGGCTGGTGGTGGTGGCCGATCGCCCCGTCGGTGGGCATGATCCTGATCCTCGCCTCGCTCGCCCTTATCAATATGGGCCTCGACGAACTGGCCAATCCGCGCGTGCGCAAGACGGAGTAATGAAGATGAACCTTGCAACCACGGAAAACGCCGCGAGCCGCAACGGGGCCGCGGCGGCGGCCAGCCCCATCCTGCGGGTCGAGGACCTGGTGGTCACCTACTACACCGACCTCGGCCGCGCCCGCGCCCTCGATAGTGTCAGCTTCACCCTCGAGGCCGGCATGAAGATGGGCATGGTGGGCGAGTCCGGCTCGGGCAAATCCACCCTGGCGCTTGCCATGATGCGCATGATCAAGCCCCCCGGGCGGATCGAAGGCGGGCATGTGTGGGTCGGTGGTACCGACCTGCAGTCGCTCAACGACGAAGGCATGCGCAAGGCGCGTCTGTCGAAGATTGCCTACATCCCGCAGGGCGCCATGAACTCGCTCAACCCGGTGACCCGGATCGGCGAGCAGATGGTCGACGCCATCAAGTCGCATCTGTCGGGCGAAAGCCGCCAGGCAATCAACGATCGCTGCGTCTGGGCCCTGAAGTCGGTAGATCTCGATCCAGGCGTCTTCCATATGTATGCCCACGAGCTGTCGGGTGGCATGAAGCAGCGCGTCTGTATCGCCATCGGCATCCTGCTGCGTCCCGAGGTGATTATCGCCGACGAGCCGACCAGCGCGCTCGACGTGGTCACCCAGCGCCAGGTGATGGAAACCATCGACAAGGTGCAGGACGAGCTGAACTCCGCCGTCATCCTGATCGGCCATGATATGGGCCTGATGGCCCAGACCATGGACCGGGTGGCGGTGATGTATGCTGGCCGGCTGGTCGAGGTGGCGACGGTGCGCGAGATGTTCACCGATCCCAAGCACCCCTACTCGCAGGCGCTGATTTCCAGCCTGCCCACCCTCGACAACCGCGGTCAGTTCAAGGGCATTCCGGGGCTCGCCCCCTCGCTGCTCCGCCTGCCGTCGGGCTGCGCCTTCCACCCGCGCTGTCCGGTGGCATCGGATCGCTCGCGCTCCGAACGGCCCAAAGTGAATGTGCTTCCGGGCGGGCGTCTCGTTGCCTGCCATATCTACGACCAGGAGAGCTGAGCCCGTGTCCAACCTTCTGGAAATTCGCAACGTCACCAAGGTCTACCAGCGCGGCCTGTTGTCCTCGCACGCCAAAGTTGCACTCAAGGATTTCAGCCTGATCCTGCCCGAGGACGATCCGTCCATCCTGACCGTTGCCGGCGAATCCGGCTCGGGCAAGACCACCCTCGCCATGCTGGTGCTGGGCTTCATCACCCCCACCACCGGCGAAATCCTCTATCGCGGCAAGAACATCACGACGCTGCGTGGCACCGAGCGCATGGCCTATCGCCGTGAAGTGCAGGCGGTGTTCCAGGATCCGTTCGCGGTGTTCAACCCGTTCTACACCGTCGACCACCTGCTGACCGTGCCGATCAGGCAGTTCAAGCTGGCCAAGTCCGGCCGCGACGCGCGCAACAGGATGGAAGAGGCGCTGACCGCCGTCGGTCTCCGCCCCGAGGACGTGCTCGGCCGCTTCCCGCATCAGCTCTCGGGTGGCCAGCGCCAGCGCATCAACGTCGCCCGCGCTCTGCTCTTGAAACCCAGGCTGCTGATCGCCGACGAGCCGGTGTCGATGGTCGACGCCTCGCTGCGCGCCAATATTCTCGAGTCGCTGAAGAACCTGCACCGCGACCACGGCGTGACCATCATCTACATCACCCACGACCTGACCACCGCCTATCACGTTGCCGACACCATCACGGTGCTCTATCGCGGCGACGTGGTGGAGAAGGGCGACGTCGAAACGGTGATCCGCAACCCGCAGCACGCCTATACCAGGCTCCTCGTCGACTCGATCCCGTGGCCCAACCTCGATCAGAAATGGGGCCAGCATTCGGTCCGCTCCAAGGAGTCGCAGGCCGAATTCCACGCCTAGCGCTTTCAGGAAAGGTGCAGACTTTTCCGGTTCGAAAGCGCGACCAGATCTCTAGGCAACTCCGTCCTGGGGCAGCTTCACCGTCCCGCCGGGGCGCGAGTGCAAAGCCATAGCGCCGGCCGTTCACAGCGGCCGGCACAGTTACGTCCACCGCGGCCCGATATTTGCCGCACCAACTTTTGAGATCATATCGACATGCTCGAAATCGCCGAGGTCATCCCTCCGAAATATTCACCGGTCTGGAAGCTCGCCAAGCAGTGCGGCGTCGACCTCGCCGTGGCCGGCCTGCCCTTCGACAGTTTGGAGGCCAACGAGCGCGTGTCGTCGCTTTCGGCGCTCACGCGCATGAAGGACGAGTACGAAAAGGGCGGCTACGAAATCCGCGTCATCGAGAGCCGTCCGCCGCTGAACCTTGCCAAGCGTGGCCTCGAAGGCCGCGACGCCGAGATCGACGTGGTGTGCGAGCTGATCACCAATATGGGCAAGCTCGGCATCCCGGTCTGGTGCTACGAGTGGATGACCGATTTCAACTGGGTGCGCACCAACATGGCGCTGCCCAGCCGTGGCGGCTCGGTGGTCACCGCCTTCAACGTCAACGACGTGCCCGACAGCATCACCTCGAACCCGCCGATCTCGGAGGAAAAGCTCTGGGAGACGCTGGAGTATTTCCTGCGCCGCGTGCTGCCGGTGGCCGAGAAGGCCGGCGTCAAGCTTTCGATGCACCCCGATGATCCGCCGATCACCCCGATCAAGGGCGTCTCCCGCATCATGCGCACGGTGCCGAACTTCCAGCGCCTCGTCGACATGCTGCCGTCGGACTACAACACCATCACGCTCTGCCAGGGCAACTTCACCCTGATGACCGACGACCTGCCCAAGGTGATCCGCGGCTTCGGCAAAAAGAAGATCAGCTTCGTCCACTTCCGCGACGTCGAGGGCGTGCCGACCAACTTCCATGAAACCTGGCACGATGCCGGCAAGACCGACATGCTCGCCACCATGCGCGCCTATAAGGACATCGATTTCGACGGCGTGCTGCGCCCCGATCACGTCCCCACCGTCGAAGGCGACAGCAACGAGCATGCCGGCTATTCCGCCTTCGGCCGGCTCTACGCCATCGGCTATATCCGCGGCCTCCACGAAGCCGTCTATTCGAGCTGAGACAAGCACCATGAAGATCGCACTCACCGGTTCGTCCGGCGGCGTCGGCCGCGCCATCATCACCGAAGCACGCAAGCAAGGCCACGACCTCGTCTGCATCGACCGCGTCGCGGCGCCCGAGACGGAAGAGACCAAGGACCTGCATTTCATCCAGGCCGATATGGATGAATATGAAAAGCTCGTCGCCGCCTTTGCCGGCTGCGACGCGGTGATCCACATGGCTGCCATCCCTTCGCCCGGCCGGCACCCCGATCACGTCGTCCACAACAACAATGTGGTGGGCAGCTACAACGCGCTGCAGGCGGCCGTCGAAAACGGCATCATGCGCATCTGCCAGGCCTCGAGCGTCAATGCCATCGGCCATTCCTACAGCCGCGATCCGCATTACGACTACCTGCCGATCGACGAGGAGCACGCCAACTATTCCGAGGAGCCCTACAGCCTGTCGAAATGGATCTGCGAAGCCCAGGCCGACGCCTTCGCGCGCCGCTGGGAGGATATCTCGATCGCCTCGATGCGCTTCCACTGGGTGGTGCCGGAACGCGAGCTGGCGGCCCGCAACTTCACCCCGAACTCGGCCTCGCCCAAAAAGCACCTCTTCGCCTACACCCGTTTCGACGCCGCGGCGCGGGCGTGTCTGTTGAGCCTCGAAGGTAAGTTCAAGGGGCACGAGGCGTTCTACATCGTGGCGCCCGACACCACGCTCGACACCCCCAGCCTCGAGGCCGCGGAGAAGTACTTCCCCGGCATCCCGATCAAGGGCGATCTCAGCGGTCGCAAAGCCTTCTTCAACTCCTCCAAGGCCGAACGCATCCTCGGCTGGAAGCACGATCTCTGACGGCAGCCGCGCTGGCGCAGCCACCTGGCTCACGTGGTGCAAGTGGCTGAAACCGCTTGCGCCACTATTTGCTCGAAGCGTTCACGATCCTGTCGCGCCAACTGAGGCAGGGTGAGGCGTCGGTAATCGGAACCTCGTCACCGTCCTGGCGTTAAGCGTCAACCACCAGAAGGGACAATCCTATGAGATCGCTTTCCAGAATCGCCGGCGTGTTGCTTGCGCTCGTGGCCAGCCCGTCGCTCGTCCATGCCCAGGGCACGCCCGACTCGGCGGTCACGGGAACCAAGCAGTTCGAGATGAAGGAGCTCACCAATGGCTTCGAGGGGCCATGGGAGATCACCTGGGGTCCCGACGACTGGCTGTGGGTCACCGAGCGTGTCGGCGGCAAGATCACCCGCGTCAATCCGGCCGATGGCACCAAGCAGGTGGCGATCGATATCGAGGAAGTGTCGGCCCCCGGGGGCCAGGACGGGCTGCTCGGCATGGCGCTCGACCCGGGCCTCTTGCAGGATACCGGCAACGATTACGTCTATGCCGCCTACACCTATGTGGACAAGGAGCTGCCCTCCCATGAATGGGTCAAGGACCCGTTCAGCCCCTACGCCAACCTCTTCGCCAAGATCGTCCGCCTGAGCTACGACAAGGCCTCCGGCACGCTCAGCGATCCGCAGGTGATCATCGCCGGCATGCCCGGCCAGAACGACCACAATTCCGGCCGGCTGAAGTTCGGGCCCGACGGCAAGCTCTATTACACCATCGGCGATGGCGGTAAGGGCCAGCTCGGCAACTGGTGCATTCCGATCGAGGCGCAGCGCCTGCCGACCGCCGATGAGCTCGCAGCCAAGAACTGGATCGCCTACCAGGGCAAATCGCTGCGGCTCAACCTCGATGGCTCTATCCCCGAGGACAACCCCGAGATCGATGGCGTGAAAAGCCACGTCTTCACCTATGGCCACCGCAACATGCAGGGCATCGACTTCGGCCCCGATGGCACGCTCTACGCCTCCGAACAGGGCCCCAAGACCGATGACGAAGTGAACGTGCTGGTCGGCGGCGACAATTATGGCTGGCCGCATGTCGTCGGCTTCAAGGACGATATGGCTTACCAGATGGCCCGCTGGGATCTGGCCACCACGCCTTGTGCCCAGCTGACCTTCTCCGACATCACCATCGATCCGTCGGTGCCGGTGGAGGATGAAACCAGCTGGCCGGGCGAACAGCACGACCCGCTTGCCACCCTCTTCACCGTCCCCAGCGACTGGGACTTCACCGACCCGGCCTGCGGCGGCATCGACTTCATCTGCTGGCCGACCGTCGCCGCCTCGTCGATGCAGGCCTACTTCCCGGCAGCCGGCGAAGGCATCCCCGGTTGGGAGAATTCGCTCCTGGTCACCACGCTGAAGCGCGGCTCGATCTACCGCGTACCGCTTGGGCCCGACGGCAAGACCGCCGCCGGTCCGATCGAGCGCTACTTCCAGTCCGAGAACCGCCTGCGCGACATGGCGCTCAGCCCCGACATGAAGACCATGTACATCGCCACCGATGTCAGCGGCCTCGTCGGCACCATGGATGGCGGCGCCGGCACCGAGCTCCAGAACCCCGGCGCCATCCTCGCCTACACCTATACCGGCGAGGGTGACGGCACCGCCGCCGCGACCACCACCGAGGCTCCAGCTACCGAGACGGCGGCGACCACTGCCGCGGCCGGCGAGCCGGCGACCTTCACCGCCGAGCAGGCGGCGCGCGGCAAGACCGCCTATGATGCCAACTGCGTCTCCTGCCACGGTCCGGACCTGGTGAGCGCCAATTACGGCCCGCCGCTGGCCGGTGCCTATTTCGAGGGCAAGTGGGTGGGCCAGACCGTGGGCGCGCTCTACACCCACACCCACGACCGCATGCCGCCCTCGCGGCCGGGCGAACTGGGCGACGAAACCTACGCCGACCTCGTGGCGTACATCTTGTCGGTGAATGGGCTGACGGCGGGGGATACGGAGCTGCCCACGGATCTGGCGAAACTCGAGGCGATGACCATCGCGAAGTAGGGCGGGCCCTGCGACGGCAAGGATGAGGGGCTCCGCAAGAAGTCCCTTTTCCGCCAGCTCAATTCAGTGCCTGGGGCCCCCCTCCACCAGCCTTTCGGCTGGTCCCCCTCCCCCGCAGGCGGGAGAGGGATTCCCGACGGCGCCTTCAGGGCTCTCGGAACGTTCAGTCGGCGCGCCCTCTCCCGTTTACGAGGGAGGGGGTGCCCCACGCACTGAATACGCGATCGCACCCCGACCTAATAACTCACCTTGCGATAGTGCTTGGGCTCTCGCACCTCGACCACCTCGGACTCATTCTCCGGCCCCAGCAGCGCTGCATATTCCTTTTCCGCGAGGCCGTAGGCCCCATTGGTGAACTCGGCGAGGCCGGTACGGTCGATGATTGCCACCACCCCGCGCATGGTGCGGATCAGGCCGCGGGACTCGAGGTCCTGCAGCGCCCGGGTCACCCCGGCGCGGCGTACCGCCAGCATCACCGACAGAAACTCATGGGTGATCTGGAACGACTCGCCCAGCCGGTCGCCCACCATCAGCAGCCAGCGCGCCACCCGCTGTTCCAGCAGCAGCCGGCCATTGGCCGAGGCGGTCGAGGCGACCTGCACCGCGAAAGCCTGCGCATAGCGCATGAACAGCTGATGCAGCGACGAGCTGTCGGCGAGCGCGGCGCGCAGGTATTCGGGGTCGACGCGGACCGCGGTGCCGCCGCCCTGCACCACCGTGCTGAACGGCGTCTTTTCCACCCCGTGCACCACTGCCAGGCCAGTCATGCCCTCGGGTCCGATCAAACCCACCTCGATCATGCCGCCATCGGCGTCGTCGGCTACCACCGAGGCGAAGCCGCGCTCGATGAAGTAGATCGACTCGACGTTGCGGTTGGCCACCTCGAGTGCATTGTGTGGAGCAAGCTCGACCCGCTCCATCGGCCCCAGCAGCGCCAGGTCCTCAACGGACAGTCGCGACAGCAGGCCATTCTCGAACCGCGGTGACAAATAAGACAAACGCCTGCGCTCCTGCTTTTGCGCAGCGCCCGGCCAGTTGTTTCCCTACTCGGGGCCGGCGCAACGCGCCGCAACAAATGGCCATGGGCAACCGCTCATGCCAAAACCAACAATGTCAGGTGAAACTGCGCCCCCCGCAGGTTCCCTCTCGCACCGCGGCTGCCCTCGCTAGGCAGCGGTCCGTGCGCTGGCGGCTTCTGCCGCCTTGTTGATCACCGACCCGTGGCAACAGCTTGTTGCTTCGGCGATATGCCTCAAGGTAGCAAGTCCGGCCTGCAATACGCCCTGGCCAATACTTTCACACAGACTGTACGAATTCGTACCGAAGTGCCGCTGATATTGTCGACACCCCACGACGCTACATCACGCACGGCAGATGATCAAGGCAACAGTCCGGAACACCTGCGCCGTCAATAGGCGATTACACGACGAACGCAGCTTATGAAATGAACTGCGACATAAATACGGACAAGCGCGGTGTATCGTTTTGGGACGGCCTAGTAACGGTGGAAAAACCGCCATCTCTGGCCTGCCGTCAGGGGACCGCTTTGCCATGGGCTGGTTGCGGCCGCCCGCTTTACCGTTTGCTAACGCTGAGGACGCTCGGCATGCCTGGGTGAATGCTGACAATGCCGCCTTCGATGGCGAGATGGACCGCCCGGCAGATAGATTGCCGAGCGGCCAAGTGAGGCTTGCGCAGTATCGCGGCGCATCTGCTCCATTTTGATGAAGTCGATCAGGCGCAGTCTCATCTAATTGGCGGCGAATTCGGCCCAGGCTGCGGCGCGAAATGGGCGCGCCCGGCACCCCGGCGGACGCAATGACGGCCGAGACGGCAGGGGTTCCAGCCACTGCCCCATCTGTCCCTAATCCAGAAACACTTTCACCGTGTCCGACCGCCCTTCGGCATCCACCACGGACAGCGTCACGAACCCCGGCCCGTCCGGTCGCCAGCTGTTCTGCCGCGCGAAGGCCGAGCGCCCGAACGGGGCGCCGTTGGCGAAGAAGGTGAAGGGCGGCACCCCGTTGCGCACCTTGACGATCAGCGGCGCCTCGTTGCCCGAACTGAGCCCCAGGTCGACATCGACGCCATCGCTCGGATAGGCGATCTGCGGCGCCGCATCGCGCTTCACCTTCTGTTCGTCCGGATGGCGGAAGCGGCGCAGCGGCAGCGGCAGTTCGGAGTTCGAGGCAAAGACCGTCCCCCGCGGTGCATCGCGCAGCGGCACGGTCTTTTCAGCTAGCCGGTCGAACGCCTCGAACAGGATCGGCGCGGCCGCCCCGAAACCGGTGATCCCGGGGATCTGCGAGTTGTCGGGCCGGCCGACCCACACCCCGATCACGGTCTTGCCGTCAAAGCCGATGGCCCAGGCATCGCGATAGCCGTAGGAGGTGCCGGTCTTGTAGGCGATCCGCCCAGCCGAGCCGTTGAGCGGCGGCGGCACGTCGGCGAGAATGTTGGCGACATACCAGGCCGCGATCGGATCGAGCACCGGCGCCGGCGTTTCGGTTTCCTCGGCCACCGGCTTCACCCCGTCGCGCAGCACCACCGGCGAACCGCCCCGGCCGATCGCCGCGTAGATCGAGACCAGATCGCGCAGCGTCACACCGACCCCGCCGAGCCCCACCGCGAGGCTTGGCGCCGTGTCGGCCGGCAACCGCGCCGCCGCATGCGCCCGCTTGATCCGCGCCACCAGCCGCGCCGGCCCGACTGCGTCGAGCACTACCACGGCAGGAATGTTCAGCGATTCCGTCAGCGCCTGCCGGATCGACACGGTACCGCGGTTGAAGCCATCGAAATTGACCGGCACATAGCCGTTGAACGCGGTCGGCCGATCCTCGATCAGGCTCTCGGGATGCGCGAGGCCGAGCTCGAACGCCAGCCCGTAGATCAGCGGTTTCAGGGTCGAGCCGGGCGAGCGCACCGCCTCGGTCATATCGACATAGCCGTCGCTTTCGGCGTTGAAGAGCCCCGCCGAACCGACCGAGGCAAGGATATTGCCGGTCTGCTGGTCGGCGACGACGATCGCCACCGAAAGTTTTGAGCCGAGCTGCGCCGCGCGATCGGCGCCGAGCCGCTCCAGCTTGGCCTGCAGTTTTCGCTCGATGGTGAGCTCGATCCTTCGTGCATTGGGGTGCGCCTTCACCGCTGCCTCGGCGAGGTGCGCCGCATACATCGGGAAATCGCGCCTGACCTTGGGCATCGGTTCGAGCTTGGCCGCCTCGGCCTCCTCGGCGCTGATCACCCTGGCGCCAACCATGCGATCGAGCACCAGGTTACGCGCCGTGCGCGCCACTTCGATATCGCGATCCGGCCGCCGTGCCTCGGGGGATTGCGGCAGCGCCACCAGCAGCGCGCATTCCGCCGTGGTCAGCCGCCCGGGCTCCTTGCCGAAATAGGCGAGGCTCGCGGCGCGGATGCCTTCAATGTTGCCGCCATAGGGCGCCAGCGTCAGGTAGAGCGTCAGGATCTCGTCTTTGCTGAGCGTGCGCTCCAGCGTGTCGGCATGCACCATTTGGCGCAGCTTGCCCGCCATGTTGCGGGTCGGCTCGCCGCCGATCAGCCGCGCCACCTGCATGGTGAGGGTGGAGCCGCCCGAGACGATCCGCCCTGCCCCGGCATATTGCACCGCGGCGCGCAGCATCGAAGGCCAGTCGATACCGTGATGTTCGGTGAAATGCTGATCCTCATAGGCCAGCAGCATGTCGATGAAACGCCGGTCGACCTCGGCGATCGTTACCGGCAGCCGCCAGCGCCCATTGGCCGTCGTGAACGGCCGGAGCAGCAGCCCGGCATTATCGACCACCGCGGTCGAAACCGGTACCGCCGACACCACCGGCGTGGGCGGCAGCGTCGCCCGGATATCGCGCAGCACGGCGAGCCCATATTGGCTGCCGACCAGCGCCACGCCCGCGAGGACGATCAGCGTCGCAGTAAAGAGCCCCGGCGCGCGGAAGCGCCGGGGCTGCTGTTTGGGTGCGGCCGTGCTCATGGCCCGGTCGTGCCGACCTCGATCTGGCCCGCGTCGGTGTTGGCGCGCAGCTCCGGCCGGTACATGTCTTCGACCGTGGCGCCCGGCATCACGAAGCTGCCCGGCGAGACCGCACGTACCATGTAGGCAGTGGTGACGCTGCTGGCCGCCGACGTGAACTTGAATGCGGCGACGAACTGGTCGGTCCGCGATTCAACATGCGCCGGCGTATCGACGGTGAGCCAGCTCAAGTCGGCGACGCCCGAGCCCTGCAGCAGGTCGGGGTTCTCGATCTCGAACCCCGCCGGCAGCGGATCGGCGATCACATACTGGCCCGAACCAAGCTGGGTCGGCTGCGTCGTCAGCACCACCACGAACCGGTCGTTCTGGCGGATATTGCTGAGATCGGCCACTTCGCCGTTCGGCAGGTAGTAGTCGCGCTGGATGGTGAAGCCGTTCGAGCTCGCCGCCGGCGGCACGGCCGGGATGGCGGTGACGGTCACCTTCATCTCGGTCGGGCGGTTGCCGTTGTTGACGATCTCGACGGCGTCATTGTCGAACGCCTCCTGGTCGTAGCGGCGATAGACGGTGCCGGTGAGCGGCTCGCCATCGATCGTCACCGAACCATCGCCGGCTTCGCGGGCCAGCGCCGCAGCGGCGACCAGCGTCCACGCATCCTCCTGGGTGGAGGTCCAGCGTTCCTTGTCGCGCAAGGTGGCGAGCTTGCTGGTCAGCTCGCCGATATCGACACCCGACGGCGTGAACTCGGCGGCGAGGGCAAGCACCCCGGCCGTGTCGCGCAGCTGGCTGCCATAGTCGTTGCGGTACTTCGCCCGATCCTCGCGCGCCTTGAGGTCCTCGACGGCCGCCTGGAAGGCAGTCGCCGCACGGGTCCGGTCGCCATAGAGGGCGAGCGCGGCGCCGAGCTGGGCCTTGGCGAGCGGCGAACCGAAGGCGCTGAGGCGCGCCTCGAGGTAGTAGCGCAGGTCGCCGATGGCGGCCCGGCCGGCGCGCGCCAGGTCGTAGAGCGCGAAGGCCACGTCCTCTCCGCCGACCGTGAAGTCGGTGGCGTAGGACACCTGGTTGCCGAGGTTGTCGAGCGCCCGGGTCATCGCCAGCTCCGGCACCTCGTAGCCTTCCGCCTTGGCGCGGAGCAGGAACTCGGTGACGTAGGCGTCGAGCCACAGGTCGGTGCCATCATAGGGACCCCAGAGGCCGAAACCACCGCTGGAGGTCTGCTTGGCGAGCAGGTTCTTGATCGCGTCCTTGACCCGCTGGGTGATCGCTTCGTCATCGCCCAGACCAATCATCGAGGCGACTTCGTTGAGATAGAGCAGCGGCAGGGCCCGGCTCGAGGTCTGCTCGGCACAGCCATAGGGATAGCGATCGAGCTGCATCAGCAAGCCCGGCACATCGAGGCGGGCAATCGGCCCGACCGCCAGCGTCAGTTCCCCGGTATGCGGCACCATGTCGGCGAAGAGGCTCTTGTCGAGCGTCGTCGTCGCGCCAACTTCCAGCGGGATCAGCTGGCTGGTGGTCATCGGCGCACTGGCGGCGCGGACCCCGAGCGTCAGCTCCTTGGTCTGCGTGTCGCCATCCGGCGCCGTAACGATCACCTTGAGCGTCTGGTCGCCGATCTCGGTGCCGGTAAGGCTGAGGTTGAGCGCGGTGCGCTCGCCCGTCGGCAGGTCGACCGAAGTCTCGGCCGCATCGGTCGACAGCCCGGTGCCGGTTTCGAGCGCCACCTTATAGGTGCCCGGCTCGCCGCCGACATTGTTGACCTCGACCAGGAGCCGCGACGTGTCGTCGAGCCGCAGGAAACGCGGCGGGCTCAGGTTCACCACCACCGGATCGCGCACGATCACGTCGGCGGAGCCGTGGCCCACGGCGCCGGCGCTCCACGCCATCGCCATCAGCCGCACCGTGCCGTTGAAATCGGGCATGTCGAAGCTGATCGTCGCCGTGCCATCGGTACCCACTTCGACGATGCCCGAGTGCAGCGCCACCAGCACGGTGGTCGCTGGCGGCGTGCCGAAGCGCGAGGCGCCCTCGTCACCACCGGTACGGAACGCCCCGGGCGTCCCCTGCATCGGGTCGATCAACTGGCCATAGAGATCGCGCACCTCGACGCCGAGCTGGCGCTGGCCGAAGAACCAGCCATCCGGATCCGGCACCTGGAACTTGGTGAGGTTGAGAATGCCGAGGTCCACCGCCGCAACCGCGACATAGGCCTTGTCACCCGGCTGGACGTTGGCAAGCTTCACCGTGGTGGTGAAAGCCTGGCGCGGCAACGCTACCTCTGGCGCGTCGATGCTCAGGTCGAGCTTCAGATCACCCGGCTCGACATCGGCGAAGGCGAGGCCGAGCGCACGCGCCGGCATGCGCTTGGCTTCCGCGCTGGCCGGGCGATAGAGCATCGCCGTCACATAGGCGCCCGGGCCCCAGTCATCGGTGACTTCGAGCGGCACGGTAGTGCCGCCTTCCGGCACTTCCACCGCCTTCATATCGATGATGCGATCGTCGACCACCATCACCAGCGCCGTGCCGGCGAACTGCGGATCGAGCTTCAGGTTGGCGGTGTCGCCCTTCTGGTAGGCCGGCTTGTCGAGCGCGACGGACAGCGTATCCGGCGTGTCGGAGCCCGCTTCAGGATAATAATAGCCGGCATAGAATTCGTAGCTCGACGAGGTCGCGCCTTCACCGGTGCTCGTGACTTCAAGCCGGTACTGGCCCCAGCTGACGGCTGCGCCGACGGCCACCGGGCCGGAGGCGAGCGCGTCGATGGTGCCATTGGCCACTTCGCGCGTCGTGGTGATGGCTTCCCATTTCCAGGTGCCGCTGTTGCGATACCACTGGTAGGTCGTCTCGACCCGCGACAGCGACCACTCGAGCCCGGCCTCATCGACGGTCGCGCCATCGGGCGCCACCGCGATCACGTCGAACTTGGCTTCGCTGCCTTCGGCCAGCCCGCTGGCATCGGCGAACTGCGGCTTCAGCCCGATGCGGTTGCCATCGGCCAGCACCGGACGGGTGAGGCTGCGCTCGATGGCGCGGCCATTGCTGTCGACAAGGCGGAGGATCAGCTGCGCTTCGAGCGGCCGCGTTGTCGCCTGGGGCGCGCTCACCGTGACTTCGGCGGTGACATTGCCGGCTTCGTCGGTGGTGCCGACGACGCCGAGCGGCTCGCGCGAAGTCTCGAACGTGTCGTCGAGCCGGCCGAACGTATAGCCCGGGTAGGCAGGCAGCGAGGTTACCGGACGCAGCACTGCATCGGCCTCGACCGCAAGGTCAGGGGCGGTGGCGCCATAGAGATACTTGGCGGTCACTTCGACCGGTGTCACTTCGCCGGTCCTGATCGGCGCGTCGGCGGCGCTGATCTCGAAGGCCAGCCGTTCCGGCTCGAAATCCTCGACCAGGAACCCGACATTGGTCAGCGCGTCGGCCTTGGGGTCGGCGTAGAGCCGCATGGTCCACGAGCCGCGCATGGCTTCGGGGTCGAGCGTCACGGCGCTGAAATAGCCGCCGGCGCCGGCGTCGTTCAGCAGCTCGGTGCTCGAAATCACCCCATCCGGACGCTGTACTTCCAGCGTCAGCGGCAGGTCGGTCACCGCCTTAGCTTTGACATCACGCAGGATGGCGGTGAGGAACACCGTCTCACCCGGGCGATAGACGCCGCGCTCGGTGGTGGCGAACAGGTCGAGCGGCCCCGGTGACGGCCGGCCCTCGACGCCGCGATCGGTAAGATCGAATGCCGCCTTGGAGACGTCGAGGAACGCATAGTCCCCACCATCGGTCTCGGTGGTGATCAGTTGCGGCGCCCGGCCGCCTTCGCCGCGCGACAGGCCCGGCGCGAAATCCGCCCGGCCATCGGCATCGGTCACGGCTTCTCCGAGGATCTCGTTATTGACGGCGACCAGCCGCACCTTGGCGTTGGCCACCGGCTGCGCACTGGTGAGCGAACGCACGAACGCATGGACGCCATCGTCACCAGTCACCGTGGTGAGCCCGAGATCAGTGACGATGAACCACTGCGTTGCGACTTCGCGCCAGTATTCCTGCTGCACGCCGTTGACCTTGGCGGTCACCACATAGGCGCCGGGCTGCAATTCCGTGACGATTTCGGCGACCGGAATGGCGGTCACCGTCATGGCGTTGGGCGCACCCTGCGCCAGGTCGACCTGGCCTTCCCAGGTCTTTTCGCCGGTCGAGTTGGCGACGTCTTCGGCCGAATAGCCGTCAAGCGTGCGCTGGAAGACACCGTTGCGCACCGCCGTGGCGATCGAGCGATCGCCGATCCGGTAGATCACCACGTCGGCGGTCTTGGCGTTCACCGAAGTGATCGGCAGGCCACCGCCGAGTCCGGCGGGCATCACATAGGCATTGTTGGCAAAACCGACGAACGGCGCACGATCCGGCACATAGAGGTCGAGCTCGACATCGGAGCGCAGCTCTTCGCCATTGGCCGAGGGCAGCCCGGCGCGCAGCTTGATGTGGTAGCGCCGGCCATGCTCGACGCCGGTGATGCAGATCTGGCTCTGCTCGGTCTCGACCGCCACGGTTGGCGCGTTGTCGACCACCACATAGCTCGAGAGATCCGTATCGCCCGATGGCAGCGAATCCGAGAACACCGCGCAGATGCGCGGGTTGGCGGCTTCGGCGTCGACCTGGTTGGAGGTCACGCGGAAGCCATGCTCGGCAACGGCCTTCTCCAGCGCCGCTTCGCGGGTGGAATCGTCGACCAGCGCGAGGCTGGCGCGATAAGTGGCGATGGTCTCGCGCCACATCTCGCGACGCGACAGCGACAGGGCGAGCGCGCCGAGCGCGTCGGCGCGTTCGGCGACGGTTTCGGACAGCATCAGGGCGTTCATCGCCGCATAGGACGAGTTGACCGCGAGGTCATAGGCGCCGTTACCGGCGGCGGCTTCGATCACCATCCGGGCTTCGCCCTCGGCGGCGAGCTTCAGCCACACCGATGGGTCGTTCCTGTTGATTGCCAGCGCCTGGCGGTAGGAGACCATCGCAGCCGAAGGATTCGACTGCGCCGAGGCTTCGTCGCCCGCGGCGACCAGGTCGGCATAGGTGACATCCGGCGGCGGCGGATCGGTCTGCGGCAGGCTCGTCGCCATGTAGCGGGCGGAATCGACCAGGTCCTGCGCCGGGAACGGCAACTCGCTCAGCCGCGCCTCGACCGTCTCGGCGAGCGGCGGGGTGAAATCGACGCGGCCGGACGTGGCGCCCTTGAACGCCGTCTCGGGGCCGACATCGCCCTTGAGGAAGCACCAGCCGGCCTTCTCGTTGAAGGTGAAGGCGCGGCAGATCTTGTCATCGGTACAGGCGGCCGAGCAGGTGTCGGCATCGACATCCTTCAGCACCGAATAATCGAAGCCGGGAAGATCGGTGCCCGGCAGCAGCGTGACGCTGCGATCCGCCGCATGAACCGGGCTGAGAGCAAGGGTTCCGGCCACGACAAGCCACCAGATCGACCGAAAAAGCCGCTGCATTCCCAAACCCCTATCGTAATGAGTACCTCTATCTCACCCTATGATGACTGGGGCTGAACGACAAATGAATGACGCGCAGGCAATGCGCTGTAACTGGTGCTGAAGGGTGCACCAAGCTGGCAGTCGGGATTCCCTCTCCCGCCTGCGGGGGAGGGGGGACCAGCCGAAAGGCTGGTGGGAGGGGGGAGCCACAAACTCTGCCCCTGCCCCAGCCGCGCACGATTGGTGCGTGAGCGTTGCCGACTGCAACAGTGGGGGCGTCAGCCAACCGTTCAGAGCGTGGGGCTCCCCCCTCCCACCACGCTCTCGCGTGGTCCCCCCTCCCCCGTAAACGGGAGAGGGTCGCCGACTGAGAGCATTGTGCCCCCTACTCCGCCGCCTCCAGCCGGTTCACCTCGATCAGCCCCCTGATCTCCGCCCGGCACGACCCGCAATTCGTCCCCGCCTTCAGCGCCACGCCGATCGCCTCGACGGTGTGGCAGCCACCCCGCGCCGCCTCGGCGATCTGGTTGGCCCCCACCCCGAAGCAGGCGCAGACGATCGGGCCGGGGTCCGGCCGGTCGGCGCCCGGGCGACCGACCAGGATATCGGCGCGGCGCGCCGGCTTGATGGTTTCGGTAAGCAGCGACACCGCCCATTGCCGCGACACCAGCACCGGGTCGGGCGACAGGTAAAGCGCAAAGATCAGCTTGCCCCCATCGAACAGCGCGAGGCTCTGCCGCCCGCTGGCCTTGTCGGCAATGCTGAGCAGTTCGACCCCAGCCCCCACCCCGAACGCCGCGCGGGCCCAGCCGACCCAATCCGCGGGCTCGCTGATGAACGCCAGTTCCGCCCGCCAGCCGCCGGTCGTTTCGGCGATCGCCCAGTAATCGGTGCCGGCGAACTCCGGCCGCGTGCGGCTCACCGCGAAACCATAGCGCCGCGCCAATGCCGGCCCCGCCACCACCATCGCCGACTTGAGCGCCGGCTGCCCCGATTGCGGATCAACCTGCCCACCAACCAGCGCATCGATCCGCCCCTGTGCCGAGAACTGGTCGGTCCAGTGCATCGGCACGAACACCGATCCCCTGAGTTGCCGCTCGGTTACCAGCGCCCGCACCAGCACGCTGCCATGCCGGTTCTCCAGCCGCACGAGGCTCGCGTGCCGGATGCTCTTTTCGATCGCGTCGTCGGGATTGAGCTCGGCGAACGGCTCGGCCATATGGGCCGAGAGGCGCGCCGCCTTGCCGGTCCGCGTCATGGTGTGCCAGTGATCGCGCACCCTTCCGGTATTGAGCACCAGCATGCCCGGCGGCGGGGTCAGCGGCGGCGGTGGCGCCACGGCAACGAAACGCGCCCGCCCGTCAGGGGTGAAGAACCGCCCATCGGTGAACATCCGCGCCGTGCTCTTGACCGAGCGCACCGGCCACTGCACCGGCTGCAGCCCGTCATAATCGGCATGCACCAGCCCGCTCAGGTCGAAATCGCGGCTACCCTCGTTCTCGAACCCCGAGAGCGCCGCGTGCTCGGCAAAGATCTCGGCGGGCTTGTGGTAGGCGAACGCCTCGGCATGGCCCATGCGCTGCGCCACCTGCGCAACGATCCACCAGTCGGGCTTTGCCTCCCCCGGCGCCGCGAGGAACGGCCGCTGCCGCGAGATGCGGCGCTCGGAATTGGTCACCGTACCGTTCTTCTCGCCCCAGCCCAGCGCCGGCAGTCGCACGTCTGCTTCCACCGCCGTATCGGTTTTGGCGTTCATCTCCGACACCACGACGAACGGACAGGCGCGGATCGCCGCCCGCACCTTGTCGGCCTCCGGCATCGAATCCACCGGGTTGGTCGCCATGATCCACAGCGCCTTCACCTTGCCCCGGGCGATCGCCTCGAACAAATCGACTGCCTTCAGGCCCGGTTTCCCGGCCACCCGCTCGGAGCGCCAGAAGCGCTTCAGCCGGTCGATATTCTGGGGCTCGAAATCCATATGCGCCGCCAGCATGTTGGCGAGCCCGCCCACCTCGCGGCCACCCATGGCGTTGGGTTGCCCGGTGACCGAGAACGGCCCCATCCCCGGCAGGCCGATCCGCCCCGTGGCGAGATGCACGTTGACGATGGCGTTGACCTTGTCGGTGCCGGTCGCCGACTGGTTCACCCCCTGTGAGTAGACAGTCACCGTTCGCGTCGTCTCGGCGAACCAATCGTAGAACACCGCGATATCGCGCACCCTGAGCCCGGTGACTTCCGCCACCCGCTCGAGGCTCCAGCTGCGCGCCACATCGAGCGCGGCGCCGAACCCATTGCTGCTCTCGGCGATGAACTCGGCATCGACGGCATTGCGCTCGGCCAGCGACTTCAGCAGCCCGACAAACAGGGCCGTGTCGCCATCCGGCTTGATCGCGAGATGCAGGTCCGCCTGGTCGGCCGTGGTGGTTCGCCGCGGGTCGATCAGGACGATCCGCATCCCCGGCCGCTCGGCCTTCGCCTTGACGATGCGCTGATACAGCACCGGGTGGCACCAGCTGAGATTCGAGCCGACGAGGATGATCAGGTCGGCGAGTTCGAGGTCCTCGTAATTGCCCGGCACCGTATCCGAACCGAAGGCCCGCTTGTGCCCGGCCACCGACGAGGCCATGCAGAGCCGCGAATTGGTGTCGATATTACCCGAGCCGATGAACCCCTTCATCAGCTTGTTGGCGACGTAATAGTCCTCGGTGAGCAGTTGCCCGGAGCCATAGATGGCGACCGAATCCGGCCCGTGCTCGGCAATCGTCTCGGCGAAGCTCCTCGCCACGAGGTCCAGCGCCTGATCCCAGCTGGCCCGCGCGCCGTCGACCTCGGGGTGAAGCAGCCGCCCCTCCAGCGACAGCGTCTCGCCCAGAGCCGAGCCCTTCGAGCACAGCCGCCCGAAATTGGCCGGATGCTCCGGGTCGCCGGCAATTGTCACCGAGCCGTCCGGCTGCGGTGTCGCCAGCACCCCGCAGCCGACGCCGCAATAGGGGCAGGTGGTACGGATCGCTTTCGACATTGCGCCTAACACCCCTCACCCGTCTCGCGCTGCGCGCGATCCACCCTCTCCCGGACGGGGAGAGGAACGCCCGACTGCGGCAGTCGGCGCTCTGTTCTTCTCCCCGTCGGGGAGAAGGTGGCGCGTAGCGCCGGATGAGGGGTGGGAGCCACGATGCCTGAACCCTACTCCGCCGCCATCAGCATGACCTCGGCCGCCATGAAGATGCGGCCCTCGACCACGTTTACCGCAAACGTCCTGACCTGCCCCTCGTCGGCGCCCTGCGCCTCGCCGGTGGCGAGGTCGAACACCCAGTTGTGCAGCGGACAGGTCACCGAGCCGCCATGCACGATCCCCTCGCTGAGCGGCCCACCCTTGTGCGGGCAACGGTTCTCGATGGCATAGACATGGTTCTCGGCGGTGCGGAACACCGCGATCTTGCCGGCCGGGGTGGTGACGCAGCGCGCGCCGCGCAGCGGGATCTGCTCGAGGCGCCCGATCTCGATCCAGTCGTTCATGTCCATCACTCCGCTGCCTGCGGCACGCCGAACTCCGCCAGCGCGGCGAACTCGTGCGCATCCTTGCCGTTGACCCGCTCTTCCCACGGGTCGACCTGAGCGAACTGCTGGCTGAACACGAAGCGGTCGTAGTAGAAGCGGCGCTTCTCGCGGTCGGTGACGATGGCCGCCTGGATCGACTCCATCCCCACCCGCTTCAGCCATTTGTACATGCGCTCGAGATAGCGCCCCTGCTCGCGATAGAGCTGGGTCAGCGCCGCGATGATTTCGATCGCCTCGTCCTCGCTGTCGGCATGGCAGAGCGCCTCGGTGCCCTTGATGTCGAGCCCGGCCGCGCCAGCGAAGACGATATCGTAGCCACTATCGACGCAGATCACCCCCACATCCTTGCAGGTCGCCTCGGCGCAGTTCCGCGGACAGCCCGAGACTGCCATCTTCACCTTGGCCGGGGTCCAGCTGCCCCACATGAACTTCTCGAGTTTGATGCCGAGCCCGGTCGAATCCTGCGTGCCGAAGCGGCACCAGTCGGAGCCGACGCAGGTCTTCACGGTGCGCAAGCCCTTGGCATAGGCGGCGCCCGAAACCATTCCGGCGGCGTTGAGGTCGGCCCATACGCCGGGCAGGTCTTCCTTCTTCACCCCGAGCAGGTCGATACGCTGTCCGCCGGTGACCTTCACTGCCGGGATCTTGAACTTGTCGGCGACATCGGCAATGGCGCGCAGCTCGTTCGGGCTGGTCATGCCGCCCCACATGCGCGGCACCACCGAATAGGTGCCGTCCTTCTGGATGTTGGCGTGCACGCGCTCGTTGATGAAGCGCGACTGCCCATCATCCTCATACTCGCCCGGCCACGTCGCGATCATGTAATAGTTCAATGCCGGCCGGCACTTGGCGCAGCCGCACGAGGTCTTCCACTCGAGCTCCTGCATCAGCTGCGGGATGGAGCGCAGTTCCTTGGCGATGATCAGCCGGCGCACATCGTCATGGCCCAGATCGGTACATTTGCACATCGGCTGCACGGCGGACGGGTTGTAGCTGTCGCCAAGGGTCAAAAGCAGCAGCTTTTCGACCAGCCCGGTGCATGAGCCGCAGCTCGCCGAGGCCTTGGTGTGGGCGCGGACATCGTCGAGCGAAGTCAGGCCCTTTGCCGTGATGGTGCCGGTGATCTTCGACTTACATACGCCGTTGCAACCGCAGATCTCTGCCTCATCCGGCAAGGCTGCAACGGCCGCCGTAGGGTCCAGCGGGGCACCACCCTGGTAGTTCTGGCCGAAGATCAGCGTGTCGCGCATCTCGCGCGTATCGACGTTGCGCTTCAGCATGTCGTAGAACCACGGCCCGTCGCCGGTATCGCCGTAGAGTACCGTGCCGATGATCCTGTCGTCCTTGAGGATCAGCCGCTTGTAGACGCCGGCAGAGGCGTCGCGCAGTACGATCTCCTCGCGGTCGTCACCCTCGGCGAAATCGCCGGCCGAGTAGAGGTTGACGCCGGTGACCTTGAGCCGGGTCGCCGTGGCGACCGGGGTGAAGGTCGCCTTCTCGTCGCCACAGAGCTGCGCCGCGAGCACGTTGGCCATATCGTAGAGCGGCGCCACCAGCCCGAAGGTCGCCCCGTTCACTTCGACGCATTCGCCCAGCGCATAGATCGAAGGGTCGGAGGTGCGCATCTGCGCATCGACCACGATGCCGCGATTGGTGGCAAGCTCCGCGCTCTTGGCCAGCGCGACGTTCGGCCGGATGCCGACGGCCATCACCACGAGGTCCGCCGGGATCACCGAGCCATCGGCGACCTCGACGCCGGTGGCCCGCTTGTCGCCGAGGATCTGCTTGGTATTGGCCGAGGTCATCACCTTGATGCCGCGCGCCTTCATCGATTCCCCCAGGAGGTACCCGGCCGCCGGATCGAGCTGGCGCTCCATCAGCGTCGGCATCACGTGCACCACGGTCACGTCCATTCCCTGTTCGTTCAGCCCGGCTGCCGCTTCGAGCCCGAGCAGCCCGCCGCCGATCACCACCGCCCTGCCCTTCGACTTGGCGGCCAGCATCATGACTTTGACGTCGTCGAGGTCGCGATAGGTGACGACACCGGCGAGGTTGGCGCCCGGCACCGGGATGATGAACGGCACCGAACCGGTGGCGATCACCAGCTTGTCGTAGCTCTCGGTGATGCCGTTGGCCGAGGTCACCGTCTTGTTGACCCGATCGATCGCCTCGACCTTGCAGCCCTTGTAGAGCGTGATGCCGTGTTTGATGTACCAGGCGTCACCGTGGATCACGATGTCGTCGAAGCTCTTCTCGCCCGAGAGCACGGGCGAGAGCATGATGCGGTCGTAGTTGACCCGCGGCTCGGCGTTGAAGATCACCACGTCGTAGCGATCGGGATCGGTCTCGAACAGCTTCTCCAGCGCCCGCCCGGGCGCCATGCCGTTGCCGATGATGACGAGTTTCTCTTTCACTGAACGGTCTCCAGGCGAAGTTGCGCGGCCGGCTCGGCGCGGGTCATGCGGCGCACGGCGATGTGCATGAGGGCGAAGGACACGGCGACCAGCACGAACAGCGCCATGAAGCAGCTGCTCCACAGCCCCGTCGCGTCGTTGAGCCAGCCGAACAGCAGCGGCAGGATGAAGCCGCCGAGCCCGCCGATCATGCCGACGAGGCCGCCCACTGCCCCGACATTGTCGGGGTAATAGGCCGGGATGTGCTTGTAGACTGCCGCCTTGCCGAGGCTCATGAAGAACCCCAGGACGAACACGAGGCCAATGAAGGCCCAGGGGCTGATGCCGAAATTGACGGCAAAGCTGCCGCTGATGCCATGCACCACCACGTCGCTTGATGGCAGCGCCAGGATGAAGGTGGCGATCGCCGAGACGCCGAAGGTCCAGTACATCACCGTGCGCGCCCCGACCTTGTCGGAGAGCGAACCGCCATAGGCGCGGAACAGGCTGGCCGGGATCGAATAGGCGGCGGCCACCATGCCGGCAGTCTTGATGTCGAAGCCGTAGACCCCGATCAGGTAGCGCGGCAGCCACAGCGTCAGGGCGACGAAGGCGCCAAAGGCGAAGAAGTAGTAGAGCCCGAAGCGCCAGACCCGGATGTCCTTGAGCGGTGCGAACTCGGCGGCGAGGCTGCGCTGCGGCGCGCCGTCCTGGCGGCGCTTGATCAGCACCGGATCGTCCTCGGTGGTGAACCAGAACACCACCGCCATGATGGCGAGCACCCCCGCCCAGCTGAGCGCCACCGCCTGCCAGCCGAACGCCACCATGACGAACGGCGCGACGAACTTGGTCACCGACGCCCCGACATTGCCGGCGCCGAAAATCCCGAGCGCCGTGCCCTGCTGCTTCTGCGGATAGAACCGCGACACGTAGGCGACACCGACCGCGAACGAGCCGCCGGCAAGGCCGACGCCGAGCGCGGCAACGAGGAACTGCTCATAGGTCTGTGCAAACACCAGCAGCGCGGTCGCGATCGCCGCCGCCAGCATGGTCAGGGTGTAGACCAGGCGTCCGCCATAGCGGTCGGTCCAGATGCCGAGCGCAATGCGCACCAGCGAGCCGGTGAGTACCGGGGTACCGATCAGCAGGCCGAACTGCGTTTCGGTGAGACCGAGCTGATCCTTCAGTGCGACGCCGATGATCGAAAAGATCGTCCATACGGCGAAGCAGACGGTGAAGGCGATTGTCGACAGCGCCAGCGCCCGGCGCTGCGAACGGGTTTGAGCATCAGGGCCGCTCATGAATTCTCTCCGCTGGGATGAGAGCCAAAACAAAAATCTCCTCACGAGGCGCGGGCCCGTCATGGGACCGTGCAGCTCAATGGCGACTTTGCCTGTTGGGGGAGCGCCCACCGTTGGACGCGAGGGAGAAGCGAGCATCGCTCCTCACGAGAACTACAATGCACGTAGCGTGCCAACCTGCCCGGGAGGCAAAAACGCTCGATTCGGCAGACGGTTAGACGGATGGCGCGAAAATGATCAGGCAGCAGAACTGACTAATTCGAATCCAGAGCGGGCAGAACGTTGCACAGATTTTGACCACTGACGGTGCGTGGTGAAATGTTGAGCACTTGCCAAGAGACCCACCGCCCACTCCACCCCACCGATGTCATCCCAGCGAAAGCTGGGACCCATCTCGCAGCCCGCACCAGCCGATAGTTGGGTCCCAGCTTTCGCTGGGATGACACCGAGTTTTGGTGAGGCCGCGGTGGTCACCCATAGCGCCGGATCGGCTCCCCTCCCCCTTGAGGGGAGGGGCGGGGGGGGGGTGGCGAGGGGAAACCTCGGTGGTGACTGCACCACCCCCTCCCTCAATCCCTCCCCTCAAGGGGGAGGGAAGCGACCACCGCGACACTGAGCCCAGTGCTACGCCGCCTCCACGAACCGATGCCGCTCATACAAGAACTTCAGCACCGCCTCGCGGCACTTCAGGTAGGTCCGGTCGCCGGCCAGCTCGAGCCGTCGGCGCGGCCGGCCGAGTGGCACCTCCAGCACTTCGCCGATCCGCGCTGCCGGCCCGTTGGTCATCATCACGATCCGGTCACTCAGCAGCACCGCTTCGTCCACGTCGTGGGTGATCATGATCATGGTGTTCTGGAGTCGCTCGTGGATCTCCATCACCGCATCCTGCAGGTGCGCCCGGGTCAGCGCGTCGAGCGCTCCGAACGGCTCGTCGAGCAAGAGGATCTTCGGCTCCATCGCCAGCGCCCGGGCAATGCCGACGCGCTGTTTCATGCCGCCGGAAATCTCCGCCGGCCGCTTGTCGCGCGCGTGCCCCATCTGCACCAGGTCGAGGTTGTGCATGATCCATTCATGCCGCTCGGCCCGCGTCTTCTTCGCGCCGAATACCTTGCTGACCGCCAGGTTGACGTTCTCGTAGACCGTCAACCACGGCAGCAGCGAGTGGTTCTGAAACACCACCGCCCGCTCCGGCCCCGGCCCGCTCACCACTTCCGAGCCGAGGACGATCGCCCCTGAGCTCACCTCGGTCAGTCCGGCGATCAGGTTGAGCAGCGTGGACTTGCCGCAGCCCGAATGCCCGATGATCGAGATCACCTCGCCCTCGGAAATCTCCAGCGAAATGTCCTTGAGCACCTCCGAGGTCACCCCGTTGCGCTCGAAGCTTTTGTCGACGTGCTCGATCTTGAGATAGCCAGCCATGCTTGCCTCGCTCAGTTCGCGGCCGTGCCGCGGGTGATGAAGGCGCCGAAGCCGGCAACCAGGCGGTCGAGCATGAAGCCGACCACGCCGATATAAACCAGCGCCACGATGATGTCGGGCAGGCGCGACGAGTTCCACGCGTCCCAGATGAAAAAGCCGATGCCGACCCCGCCGGTGAGCATTTCGGCCGCGACGATAGCGAGCCAGCTGAGCCCGATGCCGATCCGCAAACCGGTGAAGATGTAGGGCGCTGCCGCCGGCACCATCACCTTGAAGAAGAACTCGATCGGGTTGAGCCGGAGGATCGCCGCGACGTTGCGGTAGTCGTTAGGAATGTTGCGGACGCCCACTGCGGTGTTGATGATCACCGGCCAGACGGCGGTGATGAAGATGACAAAGATCGCCGAGGGATGGCTGTCGCGGAACGCTGCCAGCGACAGCGGCAGCCAGGCGAGCGGCGGCACGGTGCGCAGGATCTGGAAGATCGGGTCGAGCCCGCGCATCGCCCACACCGATTGCCCGATGAAGGCGCCGACCGCCACCCCGACCAGCGCCGCAAACCCGAAGCCAATGGCGACCCGCTGCAGCGAAGCGAACACCCGCCAGGCGAGCCCGATATCGCCGTTGCCGTAATCGAAGAACGGGTTCCAGATCAGTTCGCCCGCCTGTTCCCAAACCGCCGAGGGCGGTGGCAGCGAGGCGCCCGGGGTCGAGCAGGCGATCTGCCAGACGAGCAGCACCAGGAGGACGACGATCAGCGGCGGCACCACGGAGCGCGCAACGCCCGTGGCCAGCTTCATGACGTCGATCCTGCGACTTACAGGTTGCGCCGGGAAAGCAAAGACCTCCGCCTTCTTCGCCGACGCCATGGTTTCGAACTGAGCCTCAGCACTCATGCTCGCTGGTCCTTACTGAATGAACGAAAAAAGGTGGCGCCGAGTGGGGGTGAACCCGGCGCCAGTTCAGGGACATCAGCCCAGCGCGGTGATCGCGAGGCTCACGAGATAGGCGGACGGGTTTTCCGGGTCGAACACCTTGCCGTCGAAGAAGGTCTCCGGTCCGCGCGAGGTCGAGGTCGGGATATCGGCTGCCGCAACGCCGAGCGCCGTCGCCGCGTCGCGCCACAGATCTTCGCGGTTCACCTGGTCGACCAGCGCTTTCACGTCGGTATCCGCTGGCAGGTATCCCCAGCGGATATCCTCGGTGAGGAACCAGGCATCGTGGCTCTTGAACGGATACGAGACGCCGCCCTTCCAGAACTTCATCTCCAGCCCGGTCGCCTTCTCCACGCGGCCGTTGCCATAGTTGATGTCGCCCTTGAGGCGCCCGAGCACATCGGCAGGGGGTACGTTGAACCACGACCGCTTGCTGAGGATGCCCGCCATTTCCTCCTTGTTGGCGAAGTCGTCAGCCCATTGCTGGGCCTCCATCACCGCCATCAGAATGGCTCGAACCGTGTTCGGGTTTGCCTCGATGAAGTCGTTGCGCAGACCGAGCGCCTTCTCCGGGTGCCCCTTCCAGAGCTCGCCGGTGGTCGCGGCGGTGAAGCCGATGCCCTGGTTGACCAACTGCTCGTTCCAGGGCTCACCGACGCAGAATGCGTCCATGTTGCCCACCTTCATGTTGGCCACCATCTGCGGGGGTGGCACCACCACGGTCGTGACGTCCTTGTTGGGGTCGATGCCCGCGGCGGCGAGCCAGTAGCGGATCCACAAGTCATGCGTGCCGCCCGGGAAGGTCATGGCGACAGTGACGTCCTTGCCGCTTGCCTTCTTGGCCGCAAAGACCTCCTTCAGCGGACCGGCATCGAGACCCGCGCCGGCATCCTTGTACTCCTGGGCGACCGACAGCCCCTGGCTGTCATAGTTGAGCCGCGCCACGATCGACATCGGCAACGGCACGTTGTTCTGCGTTACCTTGCCGGTGGAGATCAGGTAGGGCATCGGCGTCAGGATATGCGCGCCATCGATGCCGTTGGCAGCGCCGCCAAGCACCAGGTTGTCGCGCGTCGCACCCCAACTCGCCTGCTTGAGCACTTCTACGTCGGGCACACCGTGCTTGGCGAACAGCCCCTTCTCCCTGGCGACGATCAGCGGCGCGGCATCGGTCAGGGCGATGAAGCCGAGCTTGGCGCCGGTGACTTCAGGGCCCGCGCCCTGGGCAAAGGCGCCGGAGGGGAACAGGGTTTTGGCCGCCACGAGCGTCGCCGCGGTTGCCGTAGTGCCCGCGAGGAAAGCCCGGCGGGTGAGGAGGGAGGTGGTGGTCGGTCTGGTCATCAAGTCTCTCCGAGTGATGCGATCAAGCCGGCGCCCCGAAGTGCCCCTCGGCCCCAAAACAAAAACGGCCGCCAACAGGTCTTGCTCGCTGGTCCGAAGACCAGTCGGCGTTCCCGTTGGCAGCCTTGCCTGTCGTGGGGCGCCCACCGTTGGACGCCGAATGATCGCGAATTTGCGTTCGGAGAATGCAATGCACGCGCCGTGCCAGATTGGGCGACGGTGATTAGATGTGCGATTTCAGATGGTTAGATTGATGATTGAAATTTGGGCAGATGCGGATTCTGCCTAATGTGAATCCACAAGTTGCCGTGATGCATGAATCATGGGCAGTTTTCAAATTTGCTTACTATCTAAGCAAGCCATCAGTCGGCGCACCCTCTCCCGCTTGCGGGGGAGGGGGAACCAGCCGAAAGGCTGGTGGGAGGGGGGAGCCACACGCTCTAGCCCCTGCCCCAGCCGAACACGATAGTTGAGTGGGGCACCACCGAAAGTCCGTGCGCGGCCAACCCACATTCAGTGCGTGGGGCACCCCCCTCCCACCACGCTTTCGCGTGGTTCCCCCTCCCCCGCAAGCGGGAGAGGGCGTGCCAACTGTTAGCTCAGTGGGCTGGCGCTGCTTGCTGACGTCGGTGGCCGAACTACCCGCGCTGCGCCGCGATATACGCCTCGACCTGATCCGGATCGAACCGCACCCCATCGAAGAACCCGTCCGGTCCAAGCACCAGCGTCCCAGATGTGGCCGCGACCTCGGTGGGCACCGCCAGCGCCCCCTCGACCTTGCTGTCCGCCACCGGCATCGGTACCCCGAGCGAGGTCAGCGCCGAGCGATAGATGTCGGGCCGGAACGTCATCGCCGCCGCCTTGCCCCGTTCCGCAGTGTGCTCGACTTCGCCCCAGCGCACCATCTGGCTGTAAAACCAGGCGGCGTGGCTGGTCCACGGGAAGTTGGCCGCCCCGGCATAGGGGACGAAATGGTCCGGTACGCTCACCGTCACCCCGCCGCCGATATCGAGGTGGCCGCTCAGCGCCGGCAGGATCAGCTCGGCCGGCAGCCCCAGATAGTGGGGCACCGCCATGATCTCAGCGATCTCATGATGGTTGGCGGGCTCGCCACACCATACCGCCGCGTGGTGCACCGCGCGGATCAACCCGGCGACCACATCGCTGTTGGCCTCGGCCCAATGCGCCCGCATGCCGATCACCTTGTCGGGGCTCGAGCGCCAGATCGCGGCTTTCACGGTGGCGATATGGGCGCCGGCAGTCTTCACCCCCACGGTGTTCCACGGCTCGCCGACACAATAGCCATCGATGCCGCCCGAGCTGAGCGCCTCGGGCAATAGCGGCGGCGGCAGTACCACGATCTCGATGTCGCGATCGGGCACGATGCCGCTGGCCATCAGCCAGTAGCGCAGTTCGTAATTATGCGACGAGGTCTGGTGCACCACGCCGAACCGGAGCCTGCGCTCCGACGCCGCCACCACCTGTTTCAGCGCCGCGCCGACCGGGCCGGCCGCCAGCGTCGCCGGCGCGCCGGCATCGGCCATCCGCGCCCACAGTTCGGCGCTCACGGTGACGCCATTATTGCCCAGCCCCAGCATTATCGGGGTGATCATCGGCACCGAGAGCGGATTGAGCCCCAGCGTCGCGGCGATCGGCATCGGCGCCAGCATCTGGGCGAAATCGAAATGCCCGAGTGCCGCCCGGTCGCGGATATTGGCCCAGGACGTCTCCTTGACCAGATGCAGGTCGAGCCCCTCGGCCGCCGCGAACCCCTTCTCTCGCGCCAGCACCAGCAGCACGCTGTCGAGCAAGGGCAGGAAACCGGCGGAGAGGGCAATGAGCGACATGATTATTCCTCCGGGCCGAGCAGGCTGTCGGCCGTCACCAGGCTCTGGGCAATATCGACGATGCGGCGGTTCTGGTTCATCGCGGTCTTGCGCAAGAGCTTATAGGCATCGGCCTCGCCGAGCCCGCGCGTGCGGTTGAGGATTGCCTTGGCCTGGTCGATGACCTTGCGATCCTCGAGCTCGCTGCGCGCCTGTTCGAGTTCGCGCGACAGCCGTGCAAAGGCGTTGAACCGGCTCACCGCCATATCGAGGATCGGCTTCACCCGTTCCTTCTTCAAGCCGTCGACCACATAGGCCGACACCCCGGCCTCCACCGCGGCCTCGATCGCCGACGCATCCGAGCGATCGACGAACATGGCGATCGGTTTCCTGAGCGCCCGGCTCAGGGTGAAAAAATGCTCGAGGCGATCGCGGTTGGGGTTCTCGAGGTCGATCACCACCACGTCGGGCATGTCGCGCTCGATGACCCGCGCCACCTCGTTGATCTCGTGCACCACGGTGACCCGGGAATGCCCGGCCTCGCGCAATCCGTCCTCGATGATCGAGGCACGGATGCGGTTCTCGTCGATCACCAGAATGGCGAGGTCCTGTACCGGCATGGCCCGTTATCGGCACGTTCGCGTTGCACAATCAAGCGCCGGTTTCGCAACCCTGCCCATCAATTCAGCGGCGATTTCTGAATTCCATTTGACTTAATAAATCCGCCGTCACAGTCTCGCGCCCAGCCTAGGAGGGACGCCTTGGGCCTGAGGGGGACGAACCAGGAATTCGGACGGCCGTATAACCGGCGCATCGTCCTTGAAGCCATCCGCGCGACTGGCCCCACCACCCGTGGCCGCATCGCGGCGGAGGTCGGGCTCACCGTGCAGACCGTCTCCACCATCATCCGCGAGCTTGAGGACCAGGGGTACATCCTCTCCAACCGCGAGGAGCCGCGCGGCCGCGGCCTGCCGCCGACGACGCTGCGCCTCAATCCCGAGGGCGGCTATGCCATCGGCATCCATCTGACCCCGCTCGGCCTCGACGCCGCGCTGATCAACCTTGCCGGCGACGTCATCGGCTCGACCCATCGCGACGCCGCCCACGTTACGCCCGACGAGGGCTTTGCGCTGATCGGCGCCATGCTCGCCGAACTGCGGGCGCTCCGCCACGGCGTGCGTATGCTCGGCGTCGGCCTGGCGCTGCCCGGGCCGTTCGACGTGGAGTCGATGAGCTTTGTCGGCCCCACCACCATGGCCGGCTGGGGCAATGTCCGGCTACGCGAGCGGCTGGCCGAAGTGAGCGGCATGCCGGCCTTCATCGAGGCCGACATGGCAGCCGCCGCGCATGGCGAGCGGCTCTACGGCAACGGCGCCGAGTTCGCCGATTTCTACTATCTGTTTTTCGGCGTCGGCCTCGGCGGCGTCATGGTGCATGACGGCGCGGCGTTGCGCGGCGCCTGGGGCAATGCCGGCGAGATCGGCCACCTGCCCCTGGTGCCCGACGGTGAACCCTGCCCCTGCGGCAATGCCGGCTGCCTGGAGCGCTATGTGTCGCTCGAGGCCTTCGGGCGCCGCGGCCTTGGCGAAGCCGCCTATGCCGACGCCATCCGGCCGCAGCTGCGCACCGCGCTCATCACCATCGAGAACCTGTTCGACCCCGAGACCATCATCCTCGGCGGCCTCGCGCCGGCCCCGCTCGCGACCGAGCTGGCGCGCGTCGCCGCCGACCTCCCCAACTCGGTCTCCGCCCGCCGCGACCGCAAGGCGCCGAGGCTGATCGTCGCCGATGGCGGCCCGCATACCGTGCTGCGTGGCGCTGCGGCGCTTGCCGTGGCCGGCGTGCTTTCGCCCCGCTTCGGCCAGCTCTTTGCCCCCGGGAACCCCCAGCTCAAGGGACTTGCCGCATGACCGGCTTCACTCCGCTGCTCGTCCTCGACGATATCAGGAAGAACTACGGCGCCATTGAAGCGCTGAAATCCATCAGCTTCACCATCGGCAAGGGCGAAGTGGTGGCGCTGCTCGGCGATAACGGCGCCGGCAAATCGACACTGGTGAAGATCATCGCCGGCGGGCTAGAGCCCAGCGCCGGCCGGATGACCTTCGATGGGCGCGATTTCCTCGCCAGATCGCCCTCGGAGGCCAAGGCCGCCGGCATCGAGACGGTTTACCAGGACCTGTCGCTCGCCACCAATGTCGATGTCGTCGCCAACTTCTTCATGGGCCGCGAGCTGACCCGGCGCGTGCTCGGCATGCCGGTGCTCGACGAGAAGGCGATGGAAGCGGTGGTCGCCAAGGCACTGGCCAGCGCCGGCACGAAAATCCCCTCGCTCCGCACCAAGGTCGAGCATCTCTCTGGCGGCCAGCGCCAGGCCATCGAGCTCAACCGGTTCGTGCACTGGGGCGGCAAACTCGTGCTGCTCGACGAGCCGTTCGCCGCGCTCGGCGTCGAACAGACCCGTCGTGGCCTCGAGATGATCCGCGCCGTCGCCAATCAAGGCATCGGCGTCGTCATCATCACTCACATCATGCAGCAGGCCTTCCAGGTCGCCGACCGGATCGTGGTGATCCGCCAGGGGGTCGTCGCCGGCGATGTTGCAACCAAGGATACGAGCCCCGATGCGGTGATCAACATGATCACCGGGGAAACCCTGGCCGCTGCCGGAGCGGCTGGCTGAGGGGCAGAACACGCACAATCCGGCACAAAGGAGCGAACGAAAATGAAGCGAATACTTCTATCCCTCCTGGGCGTTCTGGCAGTGGCGCTCGCCCTGCTGACGCCGGCCTTCGCCCAGACCAAAGGCAAGGTCTACTACCTCGTGCCGACCCTCCTCGACGAGTTCCAGACCGGCTCGGTCTCGGCGCTGGAAATGTTCCTGAAGCAGGTCGGCTACGAGATGCAGACGCTGAACGCCGACAACAAGACCGATGTCCAGCAATCTCAGATGAACGACGTCATCGCGCTGAAGCCGGCGGCGATCATTCTCGCTGCCGTCGATTTCAACGCGCTGAAGCCTTCGATCGAAGCGGCCATGGCGGCCGGTATCCCGGTGGTCGAGTTCGACCGCCAGATCACCTCGACGCCGTCCTCGTTCACCTCAGTCGCCGGCACCGTCGAGATCGGCTATGTCGCCGCCGAAGTGGTCGAGGGTCTCCTCACCAAGAAGAACGGCGCCGTGAAGGGCAAGGTGCTGCAGGTTCTCGGCGATCCGGGCGACCCCTACACCCTCGATATCCAGAAGGGCTTTGAGGAGAAGATGACGGCCTTCCCGGACGTCAAGGTCATCTCGCTGCCCGCCCTCGGCTGGGCCGCGGACGCCGCCGGCACCATCGTCAACGATCAGCTCCTCGCCAACCCGGACATCGACCTGATCTTCAACCACGCCGCCCACCTGTCGGTCGCCGCCGCCGCTTCGCTCGAAGCTGCCGGCAAGAAGCCGGGCGACGTGCTGATGCTGTCGTCGAACGGTGCGCCGGTCGGCCTCGACCTGATCCGCAAGGGCTGGATGCAGGCCGAAGTCGAGCAGCCGCTCTACGCCCAGGCCGCCGCCGTCGCCATGTTCATGGACAAGATCGTCAACAAGGCGGAGATCAAGGCCGGTTCCTATGACGTGCTGGGCCTCCCCTCCACCGTGACCATCGAAGCCTGGGGGCCCAACATCAAGATCCCCGGCGCCGCCATCACCATGGAAAACATCGACAACCCGGCCTTCTGGGGCAACCTCAAGCCCCCGACGGATACCGTGAAGTCGGTGGAATAAGCATCGTAGCTGCAGTCGGGCACCCTCCCCCTCGCGGGGAGGGTAGTGCAGCTGGGAGCGAAGCGACCAAGCGGAACTAGGGTGGGGGGTGCCCCGCGCCGGGACCGTGCCGGCCTCGCACCCCACCCAAGCCGCGCTAGCCCGCAATAGCGGCCAAGCTCCGCTACCCTCCCCGTCCAGGGGAGGGTGACCCGACTGCAACATCAGTTCGAAACCGAGCGATTTTTCCAATGAACCCCAACACCCGCCGCGCCCTCGAGTTCGTCCTCGATAACCTCGTCTGGTTCATGCTGCTGTTCGTGCTGCTGGTGTTCTCCATCTTCGTGCCGAACTACTTCCAGCCCGGCATTTTCGCCAACATCATCGAGGCCTCATCCGTCCTCGGCGTCATGTCGATCGGCCTCGCGCTGGTGATCATCGCCGGCCACATGGATCTCTCGGTCGAATCCGTCGCGGCGCTTGCCGCCATGGCCGTGGGCATCGTCTTCTGCTCGGCCGGCATCGGCATCGGCGTACAACTCACCCCCGACTGGCTCGGCGTCCCGGTCTCGCTGATTATCGCACTCGCTGTCGGCTCGGCCATCGGCGCCTTCAATGGCCTGTTGATCGTCAAGCTGAAGATGAACGCCTTCATCGTCACCCTCGCCTCCTACATCTGGGTGCGCGGCGTGGTGCTGGCGCTCTCCGGCGGCCGCTCGGCCCAGGACCTCGCCCCCGCCATCCGCTGGTTCGGCGTGCAGCGCCTGCTCGGCCTGCCGCTCACCGCCTGGATCGCCATCACCTGCTTCGTGGTGTTCTCGCTGATCATGGCCAAATCGCGCTTCGGCCGGCACCTGATCATCATCGGCGGCAACCAGAACGCCGCCTTCCGCGCCGGCATCAAGGTCGACCGCATCCTCATCACCTCGTTCGTGCTTGCCGGCGCCATCGCCGCGCTTGCCGGCTGGCTGCTCGCCATCCGCACCTCGGGCGCCACCGCCAACCTCGGCATGGGGTTGCTGTTCAACGCCTTCGCCGCGGTGGTGATCGGCGGCGTCAGTTTGAAGGGCGGCGTCGGCGCCCTGCCCGGCGTCTATGCCGGCGTGCTGCTGCTTTCGGCCATCAACACCGCCATCAACCTGATGGGCCTGCCCGCCACCTCCACCCAGGTGATCCATGGCCTGCTGGTGCTGGCCGCCGTGCTCCTCGACACGCTGAAACTCTCGATCCGGCAGAAACTCGCATGACCAGACGACTTGAAGGCAAAACCGCGCTCGTCATCGGAGCGGCGCGCGGCATCGGCAAAGCCATTGCGGTGCGCTTCGCCGAAGAAGGCGCCAACCTGGTGATTGCGGACACCGAACGCGAGGCCGGCGCCGCAACCGCCGCCGAGCTCGGCGCGCCGTTTATCTTCACCGATATTTCGAAGCTCGCCGACGCCGAAGCTGCGGTCGCGCTGGCGCTCAGGACCTACGGCCGGCTCGACATCCTGGTGCAGAACGCCGGCATCTACCCCTGGCAACTGCTCGAAGAGACCAGCGTCGACGATTGGGACCGGGTGATGGGAGTGAACCTGCGTGGCAGCTTCATCGCCGCTCGCGCCGCGCTCACCCCGATGAAGGCGCAGGGCTATGGCCGCATCCTCTTCACCTCCTCGATCACCGGCCCGCATGTCACCAGCCCCGGCCACGGCCACTACTCAGCGACCAAGGCCGGCATCAACGGCTTGATCCGCGCTGCCGCGCTCGAGTTCTCCGGCTACGGCATCACCGTCAACGGGGTCGAGCCCGGCAACATCCTCACCGAGGCAGTGCAACAGCACCGCTCGCCCGAGTTCCTCAAATCGATGGAAGACGCCATCCCCCTCGGCCGTCTCGGCAGCACCCGCGACGTCGCCAACGCCTTTCTGTTCCTCGCGTCAGATGAAGCCAGCTACATCACCGGCACGACGATTGTCGTGGATGGCGGGCAACTGCTGCCGGAGGGGAATGATTTCAGGATCATGCCGGATCGGGATTAGGGACGAATAACCGGTCACCCGGTGGTTGACTGACCCCCACCCCTGTCCCCTCCCCCTAAACATGGGGAGGGAGACCAAAATACCGGCTTCTCAGTAAACGTCTCCCTCCCCTTGTTTAGGGGGAGGGATCAAGGGTGGGGGTCCACAGCCACCGGCCGCTCGCGAAGCCGGTAGCCCCTACAGCCCCACCACCATAAACGTCGTATGCCGCGGCAACACTGGATCCCTCAGCACCTCGAACCCGAGCTTCCGATAAAAGCTCTGCGCCCCGCGGTTCACCGGGCTCACCTGCAGGTGCATGCCTTTGGCGCCGGCGCGCTTCAGCTTTGCCATCACGTGTTCCATGCCGCGCCGGCCGATCCCCCTGCCTCGCGCCTCCTCGAGCAGGTCGATATGGCCATGTGCCGGATAGCGGTGCAGCACCTCGGGGTAGACGAATTCCGGATGGTGGATCGCCCGTCGCGCCCAATCGCTGCCGCGCCACTTGCTCTCGTCCGGACCCGGATCGGTGAGCCGCGCCGCCAGCGGCGGAAACCACTCCGCCGCCATCCTGGCATAGATCCCTGGCGTATCCGGCGCGCCGAAAATGTAGCCGCAGACCCCGTTCGGCCCGTCGACCACGAAGGCGAAATCCGGCGCGTAGACCTGGTAGGGCACGGCGTAGATCAGCCCGAGCAGGTCCGGATCGTCTTCCTTCCCCGTCGCATCCTTGCCGGAATCCCCGGTGCGAAGGCACACCATGTTGAGCCCGGCATGGTCCTCGGCCAGCGCCGGCCTCAGCCGATAACCACCACCGAAATCAAGCACCATGCCGGTAGCGTCCATTGCCGTCGCGCGGCAGCAGTTCCTGCACCGCCACGCCAAAACCCTGGCGGTAGAAATTGTAGATCCGGTCCTTGTCGGGGAACTCGGCGCCGCGTGGCGGGTCGCCCGCCAGCCAGTCGAGGTAGGTGACGAGATGCGTCATCTCTTCGCGCGCTTCCCACAGATAGGGGTGGAAGGCGTAGAACAGGTCGCGGTTCTCGAGCTCGGTCATCCGGTGGAACAGGGCAGTGATGCGGTCGCGGAACTGCACCAGCGCCTCGTGCCCTTCCTGCCAGCTTTCGTTGCGCACATCGGGCCGCTTTTCGCTCATCAATCGGCGCGCCGATTGCAGCAGGCTCTCGACCTGTGGGCCGCAATGGAACGGCTGGTAGAACAGCTCGCCGAGCAGCCGGATTTCTTCCACCGTCAGCGTCTCGGTCTGACCGGTAAGGGCCAACCGGAAGCGCGGCTGCCAGGCTTTCAGCGCCAAGGCGAACGCCGAGGCCTCGTCGTCCGAGCCGGCGGCAAAGGCACCCGTGGCATGCACCGGCACGAAGTTCGCCTCGAACTCGTTGTTGGGGTTGGTGATGATCCCGTCGATCAGCGGCAGGATATCGGCATGCCGGCCGCCCAGGGGGCCGGCATAGATGCGGCGGATGTCATAATCGTTGGCGTGGAAATTCTCCCAGATCACCGGCTTGCGCCTGAGCACCCGGCCGACCTCGCGGAGGCTCTCGGCGCTGATGGTTTTCGAGACGATATCCGGCCCGGTCCAGAACACCCCGATCTCCGGGTCGAGCTCGGCCCCGATGCTGTTGAGATAGGCCGACCCCGGCACGTCATGCCCGGCAAAGGCGGCGCAATACTCGGTCGGGCAGAACAGCACTACCGCACCGGGCGCCCGCCCCCGCACGTGCCTGAAGGCTTCGTTGGCGAAGTAACTCTGCGCTGCGGCAAAGGACGGAAAGGCCTTCTCGTCGGCCGGCATCATGGTGCGGGGGATATCGTCGAACAGCAGTGCGAAATGCGTGACGCCGAGGTCCAGGAGCTGGTCGAGCCGGCGCTTCAGCGCCTCGAGGTCGCTTGCGTCCGAATAGACGACATCGAGACACGGGGCGATCGCCACCATGAAAATGAGCTGCCGCGCACGTGCCGCGTCGACCAGCTCCTGGAGAGCTGCGGCTTCCGCCGCGTTGTAGAGTTCGCGCCAGCGGGCGCGGATCTTGATGTCGTCCTTGGGGCCGTAGACGAAGCTGTTCATCCCGGCATTGGCGATCCAGTCGAGCATCTCGACCCGCTGCGGATGCGTCCAGGCCCGGCCGTAAAACCCTTCGATGACACCGGAGAGGAACGTCGTCGACGCCTTGGCGCGCCCCGCCCCCTGTCGGTCCGGCTGATCCAGCAACACATCCAGCGACCAGCCGGACAAGCCCGGCGGCGATGCGGTGACATGCGGAAAGTCGTGAACAGTTCCCATCTGGTTCAGTCCATCGCTGTTGCGGTGAGCCCGGCAATGACGTGCCGTTGCAGGATGAAGTAGAGGATCAGGATCGGCACGGTGGTGATGGTCAGCGCCGCGAACACCAGCGAATAGTCGGTGCTGTGGTAGCCCGAGAACCGCACCAGCCCCACCGGCAGGGTGCGTTGCGCGTCGTCGGTGATGAACAGCAACGCGAACAGCAGCTCGTTCCACACGCTGATGGTGTTGAGCACCACCATGGTCAGCATGGCCGGCCAGACCATCGGCACTGAGACGTGCCAGAAGATTTCCCAGGTATTGGCGCCATCGAGCCGCGCCGCTTCTTCCATGTCGGGCCGGATCGAAATGAAATAGGCGCGCATCAGGAACACCGTGAACGCCAACTGCCAGGCGGCCCCCGGCAGGATCAGCGCCCAGGGCGTGTTGAGCAGGTGCATGTCGCGCAGCTGGGTAAACAGCGCAATGGCGACCGAAGGCGGGGGCAGCAACAGGCCGATCAAGAGGATCCTGTACATCAGCTTGCGGCCCGGAAACTCCAGTCGGGTGAAGGCGAAGGCGGCGGCGGTGGCGAACAGCACGCACATGCTGACCGCCACCAACGTCACGAACACCGAATTGAAGTAGAGCGTGCCGAGCCCGCCGACCTGCCAGGCTTCGATCAGGTTCTCCCAGCGCCATTGCGCCGGTAGCGCAAAGGGCGAGCGGAAAATTTCGCGGTTCGACTTGAACGACGAGTAGACCATCCAGATCGCCGGATAGAACATCACGAGGACGATCGCGCCGGCGACGCCGAACTGCAGCCATTCGGCCGTGCTGCGGCGTCGCTCAATAGCGCGTGACATTGCCGCGCTCCGAGATCTTGAGGTACCCGATCGAGATCAGCGACACCACCAGCGTCAGCACCACGGTGAGCGCCACGCCGTAGCCGATCTGGTTCTGGTCGAAGGCCTGTTTGATGATCCAGGTCGCCGGCACTTCCGTCGCCCCGAACGGCTGCCCGTTGGTCATGGTGAAGAACAGGTCGAACCCGGCAAAACCGCCGGTCACCGCGAGGAGGATGCAGACGATGACATTCTGCTTCAGCATCGGCAGGGTGATGGCGGTGAACTGCTGCACCCCGTTGGCGCCATCGAGCCGCGCCGCCTCGTAGAGGTTGCGCGGAATGCGCCTGAGCGCGGCAAAAAAGATCACCATGTAGAAGCCGGCATATTTCCAGCCCGAGACGATGCAGATGAACAAGAGCGCCGTCTCCGGCTGCGCCAGCCAGGGCTGCGCCCAATCGCCGAGCCCCATCGAGCGCAGCGTCGAGTTGAGCAGCCCGGTGCGATAGTCGAGCACGAACTTCCATAGGACGCCCGCCGCCGACATCGACAGCACCACCGGCGCAAAGAACATGCCGCGCATCAGCGAGAAGCCGCGCCGATCGGAGTTGAGCAGCACCGCCATCACCAGCCCGAACGTCACCTCGAAGACCAGCGTCGCGGCGATGTAGAGCACGACATGGACGAACGACATGAGGAAGGTCGGGTCGGTCAGCGCCCGGGCGAAATTGGCGAAGCCGGCCCAGCGCGGTGCGCTGAACCCATCCCAGAAGGTGAAGGCATAATAGACCGAGGCGCCGAGCGGCAGCAGCACGAAGGTCGCGAACAGCAGCATCGCAGGCGCCGCGAACAACAGGTTCGCGACGCCGGTGCTGATTGGGGCCGAACGGTCTTGCAAAATCTGGCGCCGGTTACTGCTTGCCCATGGCGGCGAGCGTCTCGTCGAGCCAGACCAGCGCGTCCTTGGCGGTCTTTTCGCCCGACGCTGCAAAAGCAGCGGCCTGGTAGAACGCCTCGGCCACCGGCACCGGGTACTTGTTGTCCGGCGGCGGCACGATGCTCGAGGCGCCGCTCATCAGCGCCAGCATCGCCTGGGTCTGTTCGTCGAGCTTGGCCTTCTCGCTCACGCCCTGCACCGGGCTCATCTGTCCGCTCTCAGCCCATTTGATCTGGCTTGCTTCGGAGGTGAGGAACTTGAGGAACTTGATCGCCTCGGCCGGATGCGGCGCGTTCTTGTGCACCACCAGCCCGGTGATCGTGCCGATCACGCTGTTGGCGTTGGGATGGGCCGGATCGATCGGTGGCGTGTTGAACTGGCTGTACTCGAAGCCTTCATCGGCGAGATTGGCGGTCTCCGAAACCAGCCACGAGCCGATCGGATGCATCACCGCACCTTCCTGGAAGAAGGTCGCCATCGCCGGGTCGGCGCCCAGCGCCTGCATGTCCTTGTTGAACGCGCCGACATTGTGGAGGTCGACGAGCAGGTTCAGCGCCTTCTCGAACTCGGGCGTATTGAATGGCGCTTCCTGCTTGAACGCGGCGATATAGGCATCGGGCGGCACCACCATGGCGGCGATGTGGCCGGCCCAGTTGCCCAGCGGCCAGAACTCGTTGTTGCCCTCGACGATCGGCGTCTCGCCGGCCTCGGCCAGCGTCTTGTTGAGCGCGACGAACTCATCCCAGCTTTTGGGCGGCGTCAGGTTGTGCTCGGCGAAGATTTTCTTGTTGTACCAGATGGTGTTGGTCAGATCGAGCGACAGCGGCACCAGGTACGGCTTGCCGTCGACCATGGTGCCGGCGCCCTCGGTCCACACGGCCGGCGAGAAACTGTCCTTCCAGCCGTCGGCGGCCATCGCTTCGCTGAGGTCGTAGGCATAGCCGGCGGCGACGTCGCGCTGCACCGGGAAGCCCGCCCACTCGAAGAAGATGTCGGGGACCTCGTTGCTCTTCAACTGAGTGATCAGCCCCTGGTTGGAATACTGATCGTCGTCGAAGACGATCTCCTTGATCTTGATGTCGGGGTTGGCCGCCTGGAAATCGGCAATGATCGAATCGAGCGCCTCGCGGCTCGCCCCGCCGGTGATCGAGTGCGTGAACCGCACCTCCGTCTGCGCCATCGCGGCCGTGGTCAGCAGCAGCAATGCGGTCGCTGTGGTCAGCGCCAATCTTTTGGCCATCATCGGTAACACCCTGTTTTCGCCCCAAAATTCCTGGCAGCTATCTCCCCTGCCAACTGGTATGTTATTGGTTTAAACCAGTTTGTCCAGCGTCCAAAAGTCCTGCGACATTTCATCCAACCCGCTTGCCAACGCCAGTCCAAAATCATACCAGTTGCGACAAGAACAACCACGGCTGACCGGTCGGAGGACGCTTGGACTTTTACGCGGCGGTACGCGAACGGATGGAGGCCCGGCACGGCCCCTTGGGCGAGCGGCTGCGCAACGCGCTGACCGCCGTGCTCGATTCGGGCGCCATCGCCGCCGGTGAGTCGCTGCCCTCCGAACGCGAGATGGCCGAGGCGCTCGCCGTCTCCCGCTCGACCCTGCGCCAGGGGCTTAAGGAACTGGCGCAGCAGGGCATCATCGCCACCAGGCCGGGCGCCGGCACCGTGGTGGTGGGACGCATCCCGAAGGCCCTGTCGCAGCTCTCCGGCTTCACCGAGGACATGCGCCAGCGCGGGCTCGAGCCCACGTCGCGGGTGCTCGAGTGTTCGATCGGCCGCGTCGGCGCCGATGCCGCCTTTCGCACCGGCCTGCCGCTCGGCTCGCCCATCCTCACCCTGGTCCGGCTGCGCCTGGCCGGTGGCGAGGCCATCGCGCTCGAGCGCGCCGTGGTGCCGGTCGACGCGGTGGGCGCCGATTACGATGGCTCGGGGTCGCTCTACGAGCGCATGGACGCCCGCCATGCCCGCCCACACCGCGTGCTGCAGAGCCTTTCGGCCACCGAGGCCGACGAGACGCTCGCTGCCCAGCTCGGCATCCGCCCGGGCGCCGCGGTGCTCGAAGTTTCACAGCTCGGCTACGGCCTGTCCGGCACCGTCGTCGAGGATGCAATGACCTGGTATCGCGGCGATCGCTACAAGTATGTCGGCGAGATCAGAGGCTAGAATGACCATCCCGCGCCAGCGCTATCGCGACCAGCTCGCCATCATCTTCGACCGCATCATCGGCGAGCAGTCCGCTGCGCTCGACGCGGCGCGCGACGCCGTCGCCACGGCGCTCGGCACCGATCACCTGGTCTATGTCGCCGGCTCCGGCCATTCACATCTGATCGCCGAAGAGGCCTTCTATCGCGCCGGCGGAATTGCCGCGGCCCAGGCTATCCTCGATCCCGACCTGATGCTGCATCTGGGGGCCGAGCGCTCCACCCTCTTGGAACGCGAAACCGGCCGGGCCGAGCGCGTCCTCGCCGACTATCCGGTCGAAGCCGGCGACGTGGTGTTCATCGCCTCCAATTCCGGGCGCAATGCCTATCCCATCGAAATGGCGCTCGCCTGCAAGGCTCGCGGCGCCATCACCATCGCGCTCACCTCGCTGCGCCACGCGCGCGCCATCACCTCGCGTCACGGCTCGGGCAAACTCCTCTACCAGGTCACCGATCTCGTTCTCGACAATGGCGGCGAATACGGCGATGCCGCCCTCAGCGTCGGCAACGACATCCGCATGGGGCCGACCTCGACCATTGCAGGGGTGTTCATCCTCAACGCCGTGCTGGCAGAAGCCGTCGACCAGCTGTCGCATAACGGTGTCGATGTTGATGTTTATCAGAGTGCAAACATGCAGGGCGCCGAAGCCGCTGCAGAGGAAATGATCCGCCGGTGGCAATCGCGGATCAGGGGGCTGTAGGGTCGTCCGGGCAGGCGACTCTACAGCCTCGACCTAGCGGTAATAGAATACCGCGAGAACTGCTGACCGATGTTGTCAGCAGGCAGGCGACAGCTTGGGGCGTCCAACCAAGGAGACGCCCCATGCCCGTCCAGCACATCAATCCCGAGACCCTGCATTCCAATCCTGTGTTCACTCAGGCTATCCTGGTACCGTCAGGTGCTCGCACCCTGCTGATCGGCGGCCAGAATGCCGTCGACCGGAATGGCCGGGTGGTCGGCAAAGGCGATGTCGCGGCCCAGTCGGAGCAGGCTCTCGGCAACCTGAAGGCGGTGTTCGACGCCGCTGGAGCCAAACTCGAGGATCTCGTGAAGGTCACTGTCGTCATCGACCAGCATGCCGATCTCCGCGCTGCCTTCGGCGCCTGGATGAGCTTCTGGGGCGCCCGCATCAACCCGCCCACCGTCACTGTGCTGCGCGTCGCCGGCCTCGCCAACCCCGACTACCTGATCGAGATCGAAGCCCAGGCGGTGCTCGCATGAGCCCGGCGCTCAGGCCATTGCGGAAGCGCGAGGAAATGCCGGATTTCGTCCGCGAAGCGCTCGACCGCTCCGGCCTCCGCGCCGCCTATGACGCCCGCCCGCCCTACCAGCGCAACGATTACCTGCTTTGGATCAACAAGGTGAAACGCGAATCCACCAAGTACAAGCACCTCGCCCAGATGCTCGAAGAGCTGGAGGTCGGCGGGGTCTATATGGGGATGAAGTGGAACGGCTGAGCCTCGGCCCCTCTCCCCTGAGGGGAGAGGGCAAGCGCAGCTTGCGAGCGTCAGCGAGCTAGCGAAGCTAGGGTGAGGGGTTCAGCCTCTCGGCATGCTGGCGCTTACAGCCTAATGCACCGCCTCACCCCTCATCCGGCGCTTCGCGCCACCTTCTCCCCTGAGGGGCGAAGGGAAGGAGCCCCGCCACGGTGGAAGATGAACGTAGCGTTCCCCCGCTTGCAGCCCGCCCTGCATCCCCCTACACCCTCCGAACCAAATCCGAGGGGGTAGCCGTGGACTACGCGTTTTCATTCAAGCCGGGTGAGCTCGACCGGGTGGCGCACTTGCGCACCACCGAGGAAACCCGCAACGATCCGCGCGCCAGCACGCTGGTGTTCTGGCGCGGCAAGCTGTTGGCCGATGCCGATGGCCGCCCTGCTGCCGTGCCGCTCGATCATCCTGCCCTCTCCGACAGCCGCGAGGCGCCGCTCTTCGTCGGCCTGACGCCGGATGGTCCGCGCTTTGCCGCCGACCTGCCGCTCTGGTCGCCGCCCGAGGACGCCACCACCATCGGCCAGTTCATCGACCAGACCCAGCAGGTCCACCCCGGCTTTCCCGACGCAAAGTTCGTGGAAATCCGCGGGCTGATGCCGACGCTGACCCGGCTCGAGGGGGAGACCGTCGCCACCGGCCGGGCGTTGATCAGCTGGCATTCGAGCCACCGCTTCTGCGCCAATTGCGGCCAGCCGAGCGCCGTCGAGAGCACCGGCTGGGTCCGCAAATGCCCGCAATGCGGCACCCAGCATTTCCCGCGCACCGACCCGGTGGTTATCATGGCCATCACCCGCGGTGACCTGCTGCTGCTCGGCCGCAGCCCGAGCTGGCCCGACCGCATGTATTCGCTGCTCGCCGGCTTCGTCGAACCGGGCGAGACCATCGAAGCGGCGGTGCGCCGCGAAACGCTGGAAGAAAGCGCCATCAAGGTCGGCCCGGTGCGCTACGTCTCCTCGCAGCCCTGGCCGTTCCCGATGTCGCTGATGTTCGGCTGCCAGGGCGACGCGCTGAGCGAGGCGATCACCGTCGATCCAGTCGAACTGTCGGACGCCCGCTGGGTCAGCCGCGATGACGTGCTGCAGATCCTCGCCGGCACCCACGCCGAAATCAACCGCCCGCGCCCCGGCGCCATCGCCGGCGCCCTGATCGAAGCCTGGGCGCATGGCAAGTTGCTCGATCCGGAGTACTGGGGGAACTGAGGCAACCCGTCGTTATTGGGAAGAGCCTGGCCGCTGCTGCTGGTGGCTGTGGACCCCCACCCCTGTCCCCTCCCCCTAAGAATGGGGAGGGAGACGACAACCTCGATATCAGTGTGAGGGTCTCCCTCCCCTTTCTTAGGGGGAGGGGACAGGGGTGGGGGTCAGCCCGCACCGGGGTGGCTGTGGGTGGCCCACTCCCAGCCGCCCCCTACCCCTCGCTCCCCACCACATCCGTCGAAAAATGCACATACGGAAACAGCTCGGGCACGTGCGAATCCCACACGCCGTGCGCGCTCATGGCCCAGCCGCCTGAATCCTCGGCCGGCTTCGCGGCCCGGTAGGTGTTGAAGCGTGAAAAATCCATCCGCCAGGTATCGCCGTCGCGTGGCGGCAGGGCGCGGCCGTCGGTGGCGAGCGGCCCCAGGCTGGCCCACGGAATGGCGATTTCCGCCGTCCAGCCGCGGTCACGGTCGGTGTTGTCGTTGAGCGTCCCATCGATCGCGGCGGCAGCCTTCAGTCCCGGCATGTCCCAGTTGAACAGCCCCAACCGCGTCCCCCTGGGATGTTTGTCGAAGCCCACGCCGTTCCAGGGCTTGGCCCCCGGCGCGGTGCGTGCGAACTCCGGCGCCTTGCTGAACCCTGCCCGCTCATAGGCATCGTCCCACACGAAGAACGCCTCGTAGATCGTCCCCAGCGCGTTGAGCTCGAGCTCGTAATAGGCATCGGCGCCGGCGACGAACAGCTCGACGTCGTTCTCGCTCCAGATCAGCGCGTCGCGCTCGGTGAGCTTGGCCTCGACGAACGGCTCCTCGACCCAGAACCCGACATAGAGATGCGTATCGTCCCACAACACTGCGGCCTGCGTATCGTGCACCGTCGGCTTGCCGCTGATCAGGTCGACGAAGCGCGGCGAGCGCGGCGCCAGCCGCCAGGCCGCCGCGTCGAGCCGGCCATCGATCGCGGGTGGTTCGGCGGCGCGATAGGCGGTGTAGTGCGCGATGCGGTCCTCGGGCCAGGGGAACGGCCAGTTCGTGGTCATGGCGCCTCGTAACTCCCGGCCGGCGGATAGGCATGCACGCCGCCCTGCCAATCCGATACCGCGTAGCTGCCATCACCGGTCGCCTCGACATTGCTCGCCGCGATCGGCGCCTTGCCATGGCCGCCGGGGATATCGAGGACATAGGTCGGCTGGCAGAGCCCGGACACCCGGCCGCGCAGGCTTTTGACCAGCGCCTGCCCCTCGGCGATCGACAGCCGGAAATGCGCCGTGCCCGGGGCCAGGTCCGGGTGATGCAGGTAATAAGGTTTGACCCGCATTTCGACGAAGCCGCGCATCAGCTCGGCCAGGACGTCCGGATCGTTGTTGATCCCACGGAGCAGCACCGACTGGCTGAGCATCACCACACCCGCATCGACCAGCCGCCCCGCTGCCTCCCGCGCCGCCGCGGTCAGCTCGCGGGGGTGGTTGGCATGCAGCGCCACATAGGTGGTCTTGCCGCTGGCCTTGAGCGCGGCGATCAGCTTGTCGTCGACCCGCTCCGGCTCCACCACCGGCACCCGGCTATGGAAGCGCACGATCTTGACGTGTGCGATGTCCTTGAGCCGGATCATCATCTCCTCGAGCCGCCGCGCCGACAGCACCAGCGGGTCGCCGCCGGTGAGGATCACTTCCCAGATCTCGGGATGGTCGGCGATATATCCGATCGCCGCATCCATCGCCTCGGGCGAGAGCGTCCCGAGCCCTTCCGGCCCCACCATCTCGCGCCGGAAGCAGAACCGGCAATAAACCGGGCAGACATGCACGGCCTTCAGCAGCACCCGGTCGGGATAGCGATGCACGATCCCCTCGAGGGGCGAGTGCGAGAGGTCGCCGATCGGGTCGGCCCGTTCCTCCGGCGTGGTGCTGAGCTCGGCGAGATCGGGCACGAACTGCCGCGCGATCGGATCGTCTGGATCGTTGCGGTCGAACAATCCGGCAACCGTCGGGGTCACCGCAATGGCATAGCGCTTCCCCACCGCCTCGGCTTCATCGAGCCGCTCGCCTGCCAGCAGCCCCGCCGAAACCAGGTCCCTGGCCGTCCGGATCGCCCGATCCTGTTTCATCTGTCGCCTCCGACCACCGGCACCCACAGCACATCTTCGATGCGCCGGGCCCCGACCGCCAGCATCACCAGCCGGTCGAAGCCGAGCGCCACGCCGCTGGTCTCATCCATCAGCGGCAGCGCGGCCAGTAATTCCTCATCCAGCGGATAGCTTTCGCCATAGAGCCGCTGCTTCTCGTCCATCTCGGCGGCAAAACGGCGACGTTGTTCGACCGCATCGGTGAGTTCGCCAAAGCCGTTGGCCAGTTCAACCCCGCAGGCGTAGAGCTCGAACCGCTCCGCCAGCCGCCGGTCGTCGGCGGTGCGCCGCGCCAATGCCGCCTCGGCCGCCGGATAACGATCGAGCACCGTCACCCGTCCGAGCCCGAGCTTGGGCTCGACCTTTTCGACCAGCACGCGGCTGAACAGATACGACCAGGTGTACTCCCTGGGGACGTCGAGCCCGACCCGCCGCATCTCGGCTGCCAGCGCGTCCGCATCGGTTTCGCCCTCGCTGTCCATCGTCGCGAATAGGTCGATCCCGGCAAAGCGCTCGAACGCTTCAACCACACCCAATCGTTCGGGGTCACCGTACGGATCGCACTCTCGTTCGCGGAATCGCAAGGACTGAACGCCGACGGTCTCGGCAGCCAGCCGAAGCAGGTTCACGCAATCGGCGATCAACGCGTCATACGATTCTCCCGCCCGATACCACTCGAGCATGGTGAACTCGGGGTGATGCAAGGCGCTGCGCTCGCGGTTGCGCCAGACATGTCCGAGGCTGGCGATCCGCCGCTCCCCTGCTGCCAAGAGCTTCTTCATCGAGAATTCCGGCGAGGTGTGGAGGTAGAGCGTCTCCCCCACCCCGTCATTGCCGATCGCCGTGGTGGCAAAGGCATGGAGGTGGGTTTCATTGCCCGGGCTGCGCTGCAGCCCGGGCGGATCGACCATCAGAAAATCGTGGCTTGCGAGGTAGTTGCGCACCGCGAGCTCGATCCGGTTGCGCGCCAAGAGCGCCGGGCGCCGGTCGGCATGCACCGAGGGCGTCCACCACGGCGAAATCGGCGGGACTGACGGGGAAGCGGGCAAAGCGCGTCTTTCGGCTCGGGACTGGCGGTTTTCGCGGAATTAGGGTATCGGCGGCACCGATACATCAGATTAGCGCGTTCGGCCCGGCCTTTTGCTGCCGCTCTCTAGGCCCTCGCCAACCGTTGAACAAGGAAGAACTAATGGTCAAGGTCATCGCCTCGTCGCTGCGCAAGGGCAACGTCGTGGAACACGACGACGGCAAGCTCTACATCGTGCTGGTCGCCGAGAACATCCATCCCGGCAAGGGCAATTCGGTGACCAAGGTAGATATGCGCCGCATTTCCGACGGCGTGAAGGTGGCCGCCAGCTGGCGCACCGTCGAGATGGTCGAGAAGGCCGACGTCGACGAGCGCGCCTACCAGTTCCTCTACCACGATGCCGAGGGCTACCACTTCATGGAGCCCACCACCTACGAACAGATCGCGGTCTCTGAAGACGTGGTCAGCGACCAGGCCGCTTACCTCACCGATGGCATGGAAGTCTATATTCGCACCTTCGAAGGCGTAGCGCTTTCGATCGAACTGCCGCAGCGCGTCACCCTCGAGATCGTCGAGACCGAGCCGGTGGTGAAGGGCCAGACCGCCTCCTCCTCGTTCAAGCCGGCGACCCTCAACAACGGCGTCAAGACCATGGTCCCGCCCCATATCGGCGTCGGCACCAAGGTGGTCGTGATGACCGCCGACGGCAGCTACGTCGAGCGCGCCAAAGACTGACCTTCGGCCGCCAGGCTGCCAGAATCGCTCCAGCGATTTTAGCCGGTCAGGCCCGCAGAGCTGCGCTCGCAGGGCCGGATTTGCCGACGATGCAACGCTATCCGGATCCCTGCGCCACAGTGCAGGGATCCGTTCGGTCGACGCGGCCCCACCATTTCCCCCGAGGAGGCGCCGTGACCCCGGCTCGCTACGAACCGCCTGTGTCAGTGGCCAGGGCACTGTTGGCGGCCATCATCCTCGTCGCCATCATGCTGCGCTTCCCCGGCCTCGACGACCAAAGCCTGTGGCGCGACGAAGCGGCGACCTGGCTGCAGGTCAACGGCGCGCTCGCCGAAGTGATTTCCCGCACCGCCTCCGACAACTACCCGCCGCTCTACAACCTGCTCGCCTGGATCTCGGTACAGCTGTTCGGCCACGCCGAGTGGGTGCTGCGCGTCCCTTCGGCACTCCTGGGTGTGCTCAACATTGCGCTGCTTTATGGCCTCGCGAGCCGCATCGGCGGTCGCGGCACCGGGCTGCTTGCCGCAGGTTTGCTCGCGTTTTCGGGATACCATGTCTGGTATTCGCAGGAGGCGCGGATGTATGCGCTGCTTGCCTCTGCCGCCACCGCGCACGCCTGGGCGATGGTGCATTTCCTCGATCGGCCGCGCGCCGGGCGCGCCCTGTTGCTCGGCCTTAGCGGCGTCCCGCTGATCTATGCGCATCCCTATGGCGCGCTGACCTGGGTCGGCATCGGCCTCGGCGCCCTCTGGACCATGGTGCTGCGCCGCGACTGGACTTCGCTGATCCAGCTCATCCTGGCCGAGTTGCTGGTCGTGCTGAGCTTCGTGCCGTGGGGCCTGATCCTCATCGGCCGGGCGCAAAGCATCGCCAAAGAGGGGTTCTGGATCGGTGAGCCGACCCCGGCCTTCATCGCGCTGCAATGGCGCAAGATCACCACGTCGCTATACATCCTGCTGGGGCTGGCAACGCCGTTCCTGATCTTCCTTCGCCACAAGCGTGGGCCGGGGCCGGCGTCAGGCTGGCTGCCCCTCTTGCTCTGCTGGACCCTCGTCCCCAGCATCCTCGGCATCATCGCTTCGCTGCTGATCGAGCCGGTGTTTTTCGATCGTTACCTCCTCGGCTCGCTGCCGGGCTTTCTCATTCTGTTCGCCCTCGCCATGCTGATGCCGGCCAGGACCAAGCGGGGCGTGGCGCTCGCCGGCTTGTTTGGCCTGGCCATCGGTGTCGCCACGCTGTTTTTCGCCAGCACCAATCCGCGCGCCGATTGGCGCACGATCTCTGCCGAAATCCGAGCGACCATAAAGCCCGGGGATTGCCTCGCCATGTCGTCACCGATCGATGCGTCGCTGCTCGATTACTATGTGCCGGGCCGCGACGATTGTTTCCTGCCTGATCTCAGTGCAACGTCCGTGGCCGCTGCCCCGGCGTCTGCTCGGATCATCTACATCGCCATGCAACCGGGGAGCGAGGCCGAAGCTGCCGTGGCGCCGCTGGCCGGTATTCGATCGCTGCTGACATCGACGGCCGTGCCCGACGGAGCGCTCTATGTCTTCGGTCCGGCCCTCCCGCGCGGCTGAGTGGCTCACCCCGACAACCTCCCGATCTCCCGCAGATCGGCGACGAAGCGCTGGCGTTCCCGCTCCGCCTCCGCTCGGTCCGGCAGGCGCAGCAGGTACGACGGATGCACTGTCGCCAGCATCGGCGTGCCGTCTGCGAGTTCCGTCAGCTTGCCGCGCACCGAACTCAGCGTCGTGCTGCTGCCCGCAAGACTGGCCACTGCCGTCGCGCCCAGCGCCACGATCAGCTTGGGCCTGACGAACTCGCGCTCGAGATCGAGCCAGAATTTGCAGGCCTTCACCTCGCCCATGTTCGGCCGCTGATGCAGGCGCTTCTTGCCGCGCGGCACGAACTTGAAGTGCTTGACCGCATTGGTGACATAGGCCCGATCGCGCTCGACCCCGGCCTCGGCCATGGCCGCGTCGAACACCTTGCCGGCCGGCCCGACGAACGGCATGCCGGCGAGGTCCTCCTGGTCGCCGGGCTGCTCGCCGACGAACATCACCTCGGCATTATCGGGCCCCGTGCCGAACACCGGCTGCGTCGCCATCTCGTAAAGCGGGCAGCGCCGGCATTGCTCGATCGCCGCGCGCGCCGCCTTCAGCGAGGTGATCTCGACCTCGGGCCCCTCATCCTCGACCTGCCGCTCGACCCGCCGCAGGTGCTTCGACGATGGGATGCTGGCCTGCCGCTCGATCATTTCCGCCTCCGCTGCCCTGGCGCCACGTATCAGGGGACCAATGAGTTCGGCCTCTGGCAGGTTGCGCCAGTATTTGACCGGCATTTCCGATTTCATCATCTGCACCTTGAGCCGCGCCGGGTTGAAGATCGAAGCGAAGTAGCTCTTCCAGGCGTCCTCCATCGCGTCCTCGGCCGGCACGTCCGCTTTCACTCCACCCGGCCCGAATTCAAGACTGTCGCCATCCCAGAACGCCGAGCGGTAGGGAGTGACGATCGCCCACATCATGCCGGTGAACCGCCTGACGAAGAACGGCGCCACCCGCTCGAGTACATAGTGCTCGGGTTCGAACCAGGCCGCGAACCGCTCCAGCCCCGAAGCATCGGCCACCGACTTGAAGCGCACGAAGGCCTTGAGCTTGTGCGCATCGCGCCGCACTGCCGACACTCGCCGGTCGAGCCGGCCGACATCGGGGTCGGAGCGCGCCTCCATCAGCCCTTTGTCCTTCTGCAGCCGCCACAGCAGCCGATAAAGCAGCGCGAAGCGCTCGGGGTCGCTGTGGCAGATCCCGGCCTCGGCCCACTCGATGAAACGCTGCGGCACCACCCCTACCTTGCGCCCGGTCACCTGCTCGAGGGGATCCTCGGTGACGAACAAGTCGTGCGGTGTCATGGGGTCGAGCCACACCACTTCGTCGGGCGGCACCGCGTCGAGCAGCAGCCGCCGCGCCGCCGCCCGCCACTCGTCGAGATCATTGCGGGCGAGCAGGCGCACCGAGCGCATCAGAACAGCTCCAGTTGCTTCGGCGCCGGCGTAAGCTTGCCCCGGAGTTTTGCATCATCGGTCAGCCCGCCCGGCGACCAGTCGTCCGCTTCGACGAACGGCCGTACCTTGTCGATCGATCCGGCCATCCGCGCCAGGTCGGCCAGTGTCAGCCGGTGATGCCGGCGCGAGCTGAGGATGCGGTCGACCACCCTTACCCCCAACCCCGGCACGCGCAGCAGGGTCTCGCGCGCTGCCCGGTTCACATCGACCGGAAATTGCCCGCGATTCCCCAGGGCCCAGGCGAGCTTTGGGTCGAGCTTGAGGTCGAGCAGTCCGTCCTCGCCACCCGAGACGATCTCGTCGACCTCGAAGCCATAGAACCGGATCAGCCAGTCCGCCTGGTACAGCCGGTGCTCGCGCAGCAGCGGCGGCGGCGCCAGCGGCAGCTTCGAACTCGCATCGGGGATCGGCGAGAACGCCGAGTAGTAGACCCGCTTCAGCCCATAGCCCGAATAAAGCGCCGCGCTGCGGCCGAGGATGGTCGCATCGGTCGCCCGGTCGGCGCCGACGATCATCTGGGTCGATTGCCCGGCCGGCGCCAGCTTGGTCGGCTTGCGCTTGCCCTCGATCTTGCCGTCCGGCCGGCTCTCCTCACGCTTTGCTTCGATATGCGACATCGCCGTGCGGATGGCGCTCGGCTTCTTCTCGGGCGCCAGCGCTTCGAGGCTCACATCGGTCGGCAGCTCGATATTGGTCGAGAGCCGGTCGGCGTGCAGCCCGGCCTCCGCCAGCAGCTCCGGCGCGGCGTTGGGGATCACCTTGAGGTGGATATAGCCGCCGAACTTGTGGGTCTCGCGCAGCGTTCGCGCCACCCGCACCATCTCCTCCATGGTGTAGTCGGGCGAGCGGATGATGCCGGACGAGAGGAACAGTCCCTCGATGTAGTTGCGCTTGTAGAAATCCAGCGTCAGCCCGACCACCTCCTCCACCGAGAAGCGGGCCCGCGGCACATTGGAGGATGAACGGTTGACGCAATAGATGCAGTCATAGACGCAGAAATTGGTCAGCAGCACCTTGAGCAGCGAGATGCAGCGCCCATCCGGTGCATAGGAGTGGCAGATGCCGCTGCCTTCGGTCGAGCCGATGCCACCGGTCGCAAGGCTCGAGCGCTTCACCGAGCCGCTCGAGGCACAGGACGCATCGTATTTCGCCGCATCGGAGAGGATCGACAGCTTTCGTTGGAGAGTCAGCTGGGTCATTCGTTCACTTTATGTTCGCGGTAGACCTTGCCTCCGAGGCTTTCCGCCGATCAACTCAAAAAGACATGTCTGGAGGTCAGGACGGAAACGTCCTTTTCGCCATCGTTCAGGATTGCTGGACAATGCGTCGGCTAGGCGCGGCTATCTCGCTGCTCCGAGACCGCCTATCTGGTTGTCACGAGCTTTTCATCGGCAAGCGGTTTTCATCAGGAGGTCCACATGACCCTCGAACTCAAAGGCATTCATCACCTCACCGCCATCACCGCGGCGGCGCAGCGCAACGTCGAATTCTACACCCGCACCCTTGGCCTTCGGCTGATCAAGAAGACCGTCAACCAGGACGATGTCAGCGCCTATCACCTGTTCTATGGCGATGCAGTCGCCTCGCCCGGCGCCGACCTCACCTTCTTCGATTGGCCGGCCGCCCCGAACAAGCGCGGCAATCACGAAGTGTCGCGCACCGGGCTGCGCGTTCATTCCGAAGCCGATCTCAGCTGGTGGAAGGAACACCTTGCCGAAAAGGACATCGCCTCGGGCAACATCAAGGAGCGCGCTGGGCATCTCTCGCTCGACTTCGAGGATTTCGAAGGTCAGCGCTTCCGGCTGATCGCCGACCCGAAATCCGCCCCGGCCCACCCTTGGGCCGAGAGCCCGATCCCGGCTGAACACCAGATCATCGGGCTGGGGCCGATCACCCTCGCTGTGCCCGACCTCCGGCGCTCCGAGCCGGTACTGACCAAGGTGATGAACCTGCGCGAAGTCCGCTCCTACCCGGCGCGCGAGAAGAACGGCGAAATCCATGTCTTCGAGATGGGGGAAGGCGGCGCCGCCGCCGAACTGCATGTCGAGGTGAACCCCGCCCTGCCGCAGGCCCGCCAGGGCGCCGGCGGTGTGCATCATGTCGCCTTCCGCACTCCCAACAAGGAGGAGTTCGACGAGTGGGTGAAACGCACGGCTCAGTTCGGTGTCCGCTCCTCGGGCGAGGTCGAGCGCTTCTACTTCAAGTCGCTCTACTTCCGCGAGCCCAACGGCATCCTGTTCGAGATCGCCACCGACGGCCCCGGCTTCACCGCCGACGAACCGCTGGAAACCCTCGGCCAGCGCCTGGCGCTGCCGCCCTTCCTCGAAGGCCGCCGGGCCGAGATCGAAGCGGGATTGAAGCCGCTCGATTGATGCCCCGGTAACCAGGAGCAGGTAGTATCTACGCTACCTGCTCCTGCTGACGCTTCGGGCCATCTTGGACGATCACTCGCTTACACTTGATCGCACGAACGCGCCCGCCGCCACCTCAGGCCCGCTGCTGGCCGGATTGCTGCTGCTGGCTCTGTTGGGAACCCTCAGCCAATACACCGCCTTCGCAACCGTCACCGGTGAGGTGAGTTTCGATCGGCTCCTCGCTGCCTGCACCTGGGACTGCCGCTGGTACGACAAGATCGTTACTCAAGGTTACGGCGAACCTGGCACAGCGCAGGTTGCCAACCGGGCCTTCTTCCCGCTTTACCCGGGGATCATCTGGACAATCCACCAGCTCACCGGATGGAGCGTAGTCCTTTGCGGCTATCTCTGCTCGACCGGCTTCACCCTGGCGACGGCCTGGGTGGCGCGCCCCTGGTTCGGGGGCAATTCGGACGCCTGGTGGCTGTTTGCGTTCTCGCTGTTCCTCGGCCCGTTCGCGTTGCTGCTGTCGACCCTCTACACCGAGAGCCTGTTCATCCTGCTCAGCGTCTTGGCGCTCAACGCCATCAATCGCCAGCGCTGGCTCGAAGCCGGGTTATGGGTGGCCCTGCTCTCGGCGACGCGCGTCACCGGCGTCCTGATGGGTGCCGCCATCGTCGCCGGTTTTGTCCTTACGCACTTGAGGGCCGGTGGCTCCTGGCGGTCGCTGGTGCCGGCGGCGCTTCGTACGCCGAACCTCATCGCCGGACTCGCCATCGCGCCGCTCGGCCTGCTCGCCTACATGACCTACCTCTATTTGGACGCAGGCGACCCGTTGCTCTTTGTCCACGTCCAGTCGATCTGGAACCGTCAACTGCAATGGCCCCTTACCACTCTGCAGACGGCCCTGGGCCAGTTATGGTCGAACGACCCGGCGCAGCTTACCGCCGTCGCCGCACATTGGGCGCTGCTCGTCGGCCTGGCGCTCACCGCGCTGCTGGTGCTGCGTGGTCACATCGCCGAGGCGACCTTCTGCGGTGCTGTGTTGCTCATCTCGATGTCGGCAGGCAGCGGGTCGATGCCGCGTTTCGTCGCCGGGCTCGCGCCGTTCGGCATGCTGCTGTGCGACCTGCTGTCGAAGCGCCGCGTCCTCTATCTCGCGGCCTACCCCGTTGCAGCCATGCTCGGCTTTGTCGCCGCTCTCTCCTGGTTTTCAGGCTCGACGCTGCTGGTTTAGTCAACAGTCGAGCGCGGCTCCGACAGCAGCGGGGCCGCGCTCATAAGCGCCGTGGGGGGCAGCGGCGCTATCAGCTATGCCTTACCGGCAGTTGCGATTGCCTTCCGGCGCCGTGCAGAACGGCTCCTCGCTCTCCGGCACCAGCGATTTCGCCATGTCGATCAGCTGCATGAACTCGGCGCGGTAGCCGTTCTCATCGGCGCCACGGGCTCCTTGGGCGAGCGAGCGGATATCGGCCCAGCTCATCTCGCCATAGTTCGAGCCCTTTAGCTTCTGCCCGAAGGCGGCAACCGCGGCGGCAAAGCGCGAGTCCTCGGAGGCTTCGGCGAGGCTGGTGACAGCCTGGTCCTTGCCGATGGCCTGTTCGATCAGCTTGCTGGTCTCCTCGTCGGGCAGCTTGTAGCGCATCTTGAGGAAGCCGATCTCGCCGTTCCCCGCTGAGGTGGCGACGTCAGAACTGTACCGTAACGGATCGTTCAGTTCGGCGCCCGACCCGACCGGAGTGATCTCATAGAGCGCGGTGACGGTGGTACCCGCCCCGATCTCGCCGGCATCGACCTTGTCGTTGTTGAAATCCTCGCGGTTCAGCGCCCGGGTCTCGTAGCCGATCAGCCGGTATTCGCTGACCACCGCCGGATTGAACTCGACCTGGATCTTCACATCCTTGGCGATCGTTTCGAGCGTGCCGCCGGCATCTTCGACCAGCACCTTCTGCGCTTCCTTGAAGCTGTCGATGTAGCTGGCATTGCCGTTACCGTTCTGCGCCAGCGCCTGCATCGTATCATCGCCCAGGTTCCCCTGGCCGAAGCCGAGCACCGACAGGAACACCCCGCCGTCGCGCTTGCCTTTGATGTAGGTCTTCAGATCCTCAGGATCGTCGATCCCGACATTGAAATCGCCGTCGGTGGCAAGGATCACCCGGTTGACCCCGTCGGCCACCTTGTTCTGCTCGGCCAGCCGGTAGGCGAGCTCGATCCCTTCGGCGCCGGCAGTCGAGCCACCGGCCGAGAGGTTTTCCAAGGCCCCGATGATCTTGGCCTTGTCGGTTGCCTTGGTCGGCTCCAGCACCACGCCGGCCGAACCGGCATAGGCCACGATCGAGATGGTGTCATTGGCCCCGAGCTGGTCGACAAGCAGGGCAAACGCCCGCTTCAGCAGCGGCAGCTTGTCCGGCTCATCCATCGACCCCGACGTGTCGATCAGGAACACCAGGTTCGAGGCCTTGTCCTCGGTGACTTCAGGCACATAGCCCTTGATGCCGATCTGCACGATCTGCGTCTTGCCGTTCCACGGCGTCGGGTACACCGACACCGTCGGCTTGAACGGCGTCGCGGCGTCGGTCGGTGCCGGGTAGTTGTAGTTGAAGTAGTTGATCAGCTCCTCGAGCCTCACCGCGTCGGGCTCCGGCACCCAGCCTTCGGTCAGCGAGCGCCGCACATAGGCATAGGAGGCGGTGTCGACGTCGATCGAGAAGGTCGAGACCGGATCGGTCTTCACCAGCTTGAGCGGCGACTCCGAGAACTTCGAAAACTCGTCACCGCTCGGCTCGGTCGGCTTGGCCATAGTCGCATCGGCGGGCACAGGGGCAGCCATGAAGGCTTCGTTCTGCATTACGCCGGGGGCGGCCATCTGCTTGGGCGCGGCCATCCGCATCTCGACCATGGGGGCCGCCGGCATCACCGGCGGCGCGGCATCCATCGCCATGCTGTTCTGCACCGCCATCTCATCGCGCATCACCAGATCGGCCTCGCCTTCCGGCATGGCGGCTGCGAGGTTCGAGGTATTGGTGTCTGCACCGACGGTCGCCGGAGCTTCCTCAGCCGTGGTTGCGGTCGCGGCAGTGCCGCCCGCTTCCTTCTTCAGTTCGTCGGCGCGGCCGAGTTCCATCGGCACGGGCTCGGGCTGCGCCACCGGCTGGTCGGCATCTTTGCTGCTGACCGCCACCGGCGGCACGCCGATCGGGGTGATAGCGGTGCTGTTATAGAGCTGGTAGCCGAGCGGCAGCAGCAACAGTGCGACAGCTGCAGTGCCGAGGCCGTAGGTGAGGCGGTTATCCATGATCCAGGTCCCTTTCGCATTGGCGAAGATGGACCTGAGACGCTGGATGAGCGGATTTCCTTGGGCGGCCTTTTTCGCGTTCGACTGTTCTGCATCGAAGGCCAGCATGGCGGCACCGAGCGCGCGACGGCGCGCCGCCTCGGAGGGCGTTGGGGTCCGCGCCTGCTGCAGCGCGTTGAGCTTGTCGTCGTCGTTCATGTGGTTGCTCATAGGAGCCCCCTCAGGGTCTTTTTGGCTTCGTGGATGTGCCAGGAGACGGTCGCCTCCTTGCACCCCATGATCACGCCGGCTTCGGCGTGGCTCATCCCCTCCGCGTAAATCAGCAGCACTGCATCCCGTTGCTGTTCGGGAAGTTTGCGCACTGCGTTCCACAGCTCCTTACTTGTCGCTGCGTCTTCCTGCTCGGGCAGGTATTCATCCGGCGCCACTTCGGCATAGCGGTCGGCATTGCGCCCGCGGCGGCTGCGTGCCCGCTGCATATCGCGCACCGCATTTAGGGTAACGCGATAGAGCCAACTGGTGAACGCCGAACGCCCGTCGAAACTCTTCAGCACCGAGGCGAGCTTGATGCACACCTCCTGCGCCACATCCTCGGCATCCGACACCTTGCCGCACCATTTGCATGCGGTGCGGAAGATGAAATCGTAATGCCGCTCGACCAGTTCGCCGAACGCACGCCGATCGCCGCCGACCGCCTGCGCGATCAACGTTTCATCGGCCACTGGGGCGTCGAGCACCCCGCTATTGATGAATTCAGGCGTCAAGGACCGTAGCACCTGTGTGAGCTTTCAGCCGGTGTTCTATGACTGAGACGATGAACGCCGACTGATCCTTGGGGTGGCGGTGAGATTTTTCTGGTTGCCTTGCCACCAGCCCCTCGTCATCTCCCCCCTTGCGGGGGAGAATGGAATTTCCTGGGCTTAGCCCTTCGCTAAGTCCTAGAAATTCCAAGAGAGGGGATGCTGGAGGGCACGGTGGCTCCCCACGCCCCCCTCTCTTGCGAAAACTAAGGACTTAGCTGCGCTAAGCCCAAGTTTTCGCTTTCTCCCCCGCCAAGGGGGAGAGGGGGCCGGTGATCAACCGCAACCACACGCCGCACCTCCCGCTCTTGCGACGGCGACGCGGGAGGGCTAACCCATCTCCATGTCCGATGATCCGAAAAAGCCCGACAGCCCGTTCCGCCTCACCGGCGCCCGCATCGTCCTGCTGCTGCTCGGCGCATTGCTGCTGACCTACATCATCTCGGCCATGCTCGGCGGCCTCGGCAACTATCAGCAACTCAAGGAATCGGCGGCGCAACCGGCCGCCGAAACCACCAGTCCTTCGCCCTAAGCCACCAGCGCCTGCGGCACCGCTTCGGCGATGAAGCCGCCGCCCAGCACCTCGCTGGTCTCGCTCTCGTCGGCGTAGAACACGCAGGCCTGCCCCGGCGAGATGCCATATTCGCCGGCGAACAGCGTGACGAACACCTCGCCATCGGCCATGTGCACGGCGCCCGACTGCGGCGGGCGGGTCGATCGCACTTTCACCTCGATCGGCATGCCGTTGCCGGCAGCGAGCGAGGCCAGTTCACGCTCGCCGAGCCAGTTCACGTCGCGCAGCCGCACCGTCTTCGTCATCAGCGCCTCGCGCGGCCCCACGATAACCCGGCCGGTGCGATGCTCGAGCTTCACCACGTAGAGTGGCTCTCCCGCGGCAATGCCGAGTCCCTTACGCTGGCCGATGGTGTAGTTGACGATGCCCTCGTGCTTGCCCAGCACCCGCCCATCGAGATGCACAATCTCGCCCTCGGCCAGCGCCTCGGGATGCATCTTGCGGATCACGTCGGCATATTTGCCCTGCGGCACGAAGCAGATGTCCTGGCTGTCATGCTTTTCGGCAATCTCCAGCCCGAACTCGCGCGCCAACTCGCGCACCGCCGGCTTGGTCATGCCGCCGAGCGGGAAGCGCAGGAACTCGAGTTGCTGTTCGGTGGTGGCGAACAGGAAGTAGCTCTGGTCGCGCGAGTCATCGACCGGCCGGAACAGCCGGCGCTTGCCGTCGACGCGCTTGCTCTGCACGTAATGCCCGGTCGCCAGCACGTCGGCGCCCAGGTCCTTGGCCACTTCCATCAGGTCGACGAACTTGACGCTCTGGTTGCAGGCAATGCACGGCACCGGCGTCTCGCCCTGCCGATAGGCATTGGCGAACGGCTCCATCACCGAGTTTTTGAAGCGCTCTTCATAGTCGAGCACGTAATGCGGGATGCCCAGCGCCTGCGCCACGCGGCGCGCGTCGTGGATATCCTGGCCGGCACAGCAGGCGCCCTTGCGATGCGTCGCTTCGCCATGGTCGTAAAGCTGCAGCGTAACGCCCACCACGTCATAGCCCTGGCGGGCCAGCAGCCCGGCAACGACGGAACTATCGACGCCCCCCGACATCGCGACGACGACGCGCGTGTCCTCGGGACGCTTGGGCAGATCAAGCGAATTCAGGTCCATATCTCTCATCCAGAAGGGGTCAAGGTCCGACGGATGCGGAGCGGTATAGTCGTTCCGCGGGCTGGTGTCACGTGTCACGCGAGAACCCGGTGCGAGCCGCCCCCCACCCCTGCCCCCTCCCCGCAAGGGGGAGGGAGACGCAGACTGAGATGACAGTGTTTTGGTCTCCCTCCCCCTTGCGGGGAGGGGGCAGGGGTGGGGGTCCACAGCCACCAGCCTCTCAGGAACCCGGCAAATTCTGCCGCAGCCGGCGCAAACTGCCGCGACCACCACACCGCCACCCCCGCCAACCCCTTGAAATCCCTACCCTCCCCATCCGGCACGGCCCTTGCATCGCTATTGCCGGAGCATTGTGTCCCGCGAGGCGTATGTGACGGTTACGGTTGGATTTGCACCTGCGACGACGCCCGGTCTGGTGACCGGCGGCACCACTGCTGCCGCCGATGGCACGGCACCGGATGGTCTGTTCGCCGCGCTGCTCGCCATGCTCGCGCCGGGCCAGACCATCGACGCCGCGACCGAAGCCGCCGCATCCGAGGCTGCCGACAAGATCACCTCCACCGATTTCGCAGCGCTGATCCAGACACTCACCACCCAAGCCACCTCGCCGGCCAAAGAACCAGAGGCAGTCGACGGCGAACCGCAGGAGGCCGACGACGCCGAGGAGACTTCGGAAGCCGCCGCTATCGCCAACCCACTCGGCGCTCTAGACAAGGCCCAGGGCAAGTCGCTGCTGAAGGATCTCGGCGACGCTCTGATTGCCCTCAACGACAGCATCGAGGCCGGCCGGCCAATCGATCCGGCACTCGAAAAGAAGCTCAGCGAGGCCATCGACGCGCTCGCCATCTACCTGGGCGCCCTCACCCCGACCGGCACGACGACCACACGGATCACCGAGCTGGCCAGCGGCGACGGCGTCATCCCCGCCACCAGCAACACAGATTTACCGCCGCCTGCTCCCTCAACACCTGCTGCCGCCGCGCCTCCCGCGGCTGCGCCCGCTGCCGGAGCTGTACCGACCGCAGTTCCCGAGGCAACCGAGCCGGCACCTGCTACGGACGCGGTCGACGCTCCTGAGCTGCCCGAGCAGTTCGCCAAGCTGGTGGCGGATATCGCCCCCGAAACCACCGAGACCCTCGATTCCGCAGCTCCGGAGCCCGCCCCAAGCAAGGGTGCGACGACGCTCGAAGCGGCCCCGCTGGCCCTGCGCCAGCTGGGCCTTTCCATCGGCCAGCTCAGCGAAAAGCTGGCGGCCCAGGACCCCGAGCTCGCGAGGAAGCTCGATGCCCTCGCCGAGACGCTGAAATCCGGCGCGCTCCCCGACGCGCTGAAGGCCGCGCTGGGTCCGGACGAAGCCACGACCGAGCGTGAGATCAAACGCATCATCGAAGCGCTGGCGACACCCAGGCCCGCGACGGCCAAGCCGGTTGAGGCCAGATCTTTCACCGCGCCGACGCTTGAGCTGCCGCAGACCATTGCGGCCCCGGCGAAGAAGGACGAACCCGCGGCAACCGTCGCCACGACCGAACCCGTTGCAACGCCGAAGCTCGAGAGCAGCGAGCCCGAGATCGCTCGCCCGATCGCTGCCTCGACCATCGCGAAGACCGAAAAACCCGAGGCCACCGACAATAAGCCAGCGCCCACCCCCGTGCCGACGTCGCAGCCACAAGCCGCTGCTACCGACACGGCAGCTGGCAGCGCAACACAAATCCAGCCGGCGGCCGCTCCCGCCGCCCGCAATATCCATGCCGCCTACCAGGCGCCGCTGCAGCAGGTGAACCTGCCGCAGGTGGCTTTCGAGGTGGTGCGGCAGTTCGAGGCCGGCAACACCCGCTTCCAGATCCGCCTCGATCCGCCCGAGCTCGGTCGCATCGACGTGAAGCTCGATGTCGACAAATCCGGCGCCGTCAACGCCCGACTCACCGTCGAACGCCCCGAAACGCTCGACCTGATGCAGCGCGATCAGCGCGCCCTGCAGCAGGCACTGCAGCAGGCCGGGCTTGATGGTCAGAAGACCAACCTCGAATTCTCGCTGCGTCAGAACCCCTTCGCCCAGCAGGGCGGCACGGGCGATGGCCAAGGCGACCACCAGGGTTTCAACGGCCGCGGCGACAGCTTTGCCGGCGAAGACGACGTTGGCGCGGAAACCGCCGGCACCACCTATCGCGGCACGGCTTCGGCCAGTGGCCTCAACCTGTTCGTGTAGGAGTTTCTGATGGCCATCACCGGTGTCAGCTCGAACAATAACAGTGCCCTCAGCGGCACCCGGCAGACCATCGCGCAGAACTTCGATACGTTCCTGCAGCTGTTGACCACGCAGCTCAAGAACCAGAACCCACTCGATCCGCTCGACACCAACCAGTTCACCCAGCAACTGGTGCAGTTCACCGGCGTCGAGCAGCAGCTCAAGACCAACGAGTTCCTCGAGGCGATGATGACCTCGACGCAGACCGCCAACAATTCCCAGGCGGTGAGCTATGTCGGCAAGATCGTCACTGCCTCGGGCGTGAAGTCCGAGCTGGTGAATGGCGAGGCCAAGTGGCATTTCGCCGTCGACGCCAAAGCCGACATCGTCGCCACGGTGAAGGATTCCAAGGGTAACGTCGTCTACACCAAGGCGGGCACGGTCGATAAGGGCGAGAGCGTCTTCACCTGGGACGGCATCGGCAATGATGGCCAGAAGAAGCCCGAGGGCACCTACTCGGTCAGCATCGAAGCCCGCGACACTGCCACCGGTAAACTGGTCGGCGTCGCCACCGAGATGACCGGCGAAGTCACCGGCATCGACTTCTCCGGTTCCGAGCCCGTGCTGATCGTCGGCGGCGCCCGCGTCAACCTCTCCGCCATCCTCTCGGTCCGCGCCAAGACGGCGGCGGACGAGCCGCCGGTGGAAGAGGAGACGGCGGCTTAGCAAGAGCCGAAGCAGACGGCCCCCTCCCATCCTCCCCCATGAAGGGGGAGGTGCCCCGCTGGTGCATTGGCACGATCGAAGACAGAGCCCCGATTCTTCACCTCCCCCTTCATGGGGGAGGCCGGGAGGGGGCCGTCTCTCTCAGTCAGCAGCTTCCCCGAACCCGGTCGGCAAGCCGTCCATGCTGACCATGTTCTTTTCCTGCCAGTAGGCCTCGATCCCCTCGACGCCCTTGGCTTCGGCCCAGCGGTCCATGGTGTCGCGCTCGCCTTCGTAACTCATCAGCGGTACGCCGTAGCCGCATGAGGTCTTCACCAGGTCGAAATCCAGCCAGGTGATCTGCCGGGCACCCAGCGGTTCGGTGTCGGCGAACTGCTCGTGCAGCAGCCGGTCGTACTCTTCGCCGCCGCGCGTGATGATGCGCCCGCGGCCATAGAGCCTCAGGATCAGCGGCGGGCCTTCGACGGCGCAGAACATGATGGTCATCCGGCCATCGGCCCTGAGGTGCGCGGCGGTCTCGTTGCCGCTGCCGGTGCGGTCGAGGTAGCAGGCGGCATTGTCGCCCATCACCCGGAACATGTCGGTTGAACGCGGCGAGATGTTGATGCGCGTCCCGGCCGCTGCCGAGGCGGTGAAAAAGACGTGCTGCCGGCTGATGAAGTCGCGGTGATGCGCAGATAGCGCGGGGAAGTCCTTGGCCATGGCGAGGCCCCCTTTCATGGCAGCCGATAACGACAAATAGAGACACATTCCATGCAACTTGCGACCAAGCCTTGTCGCCGGAATCGGTCGCGCCCAGCTCATGCAGATGTTAATGACGAGACATCCCGAAAGCCCCGGCTTTTAACGCATTTTAAGTAATGCCTTAGCCGAATTTTAAGTGCGATGGGCTACGGTTCGGGATGTGGTCAGGTTGAGTAAGTGAGTACAATGACCGTACAAATGCGTCCGCGTGTAAAGTACGTAATCGGGCCGGACGGAAGTCCGTTGACGATTGCGGATCTACCTCCCAGAGACACCCGTCGCTGGGTTATCCGCCGCAAGGCTGAGGTTGTCGCCGCCGTTCGCGGTGGATTGTTGAGCCTCGAGGAAGCCTGTCAGCGTTACACGCTTTCCGTCGACGAATTCCTGAACTGGCAGGCCGCCATCGACAAGCATGGCCTTGCCGGTCTGCGCACCACCTGGATTCAGCATTACCGCGAAGGCTGAGCCTTCCAGAGCTGACGATCAACCCGCCCGGGCAGCCGCGGCGGGCTTTTTCGTTTCTGGTCTTCCGCGCATGCCCGGGCACTGCAGCCGCAGTCGGGCCTTCTCCCTTGTGGGAGAAGGCCCGACTGAGACATCGCTAAGGCGTGGCCTCGCCCAGGTACTTAGCTCCCGCCTCCGTCGCCCTCAGCCGCTCGTAATGCTCCGTCACTGCCGGCAGCTCCGGCCGGTCGAACGGGGTCGAGAACCAGCGGTGCGAGGAGAGCGCCAGCGCCAGGTCGGCGAGGCTGAGCCGGCCATTGGCGACGTAGCCGCCGCCCGCACTGAGCTGCGCCTCCAGCATCCGCATGTTGCCCGACCACTTGTCGACCGATTGGGCAATCCGCTCGGGATCGGTAAAATCCGGGTTCCTGGCCAGAAATGCCGTCACTGCGTAGAGCCACGAGGGCAAAAGTTCCGTCGCCTGCCAGGTCAGCCACTGGTCGACCAGTGCCCGCTGGCGCATGTCGGCGGGCCACAGGTCGCTGCCGGCTTTCTGCGCCAGATAGCGCATGATGGCGCTGCTCTCCCACATGACGAACCCATCGTCGACGATCACCGGCACGGTGGCATTGGGGTTGAGCTTGAGGAACTCCGGCACTCTGGGGTCGCGATGCGGCATCCCCCAGATTTCGTGCGCATAGTCTATGCCGCAGAGGTCGGCCGTCCACAGCACCTTGCGCACATTGCTCGAGGTCGCCCGACCGAGGATCCTGAGGCGCGTCACGGCGTATCGGCGCTCAGGTACTTCCGCCCCTCATCTGTCGCCTTCAGCATTTCGTAATGCGCGCTGACCGCCGGCAATTCCGGCTTATCGAACGGGGTAGAGAACCAGCGGTGGGTGGAAAGCACGAGGCCGATATCGGCGATGCTCAATCGGCCATTGGCGGCAAAGCCGTCGCCTGCCGCAAGCTGCGCCTCGAGGATCCGCATCCTCGCCGTCCAGTTGCGGATCGAATCGGCGATCCGTTGCTCGTCGCTATAGGCCGGGTTCTTGCGCATCAGCGCATAGACGGCGTAACCCCATTGCGCATTGAGCTCGGCCACCTGCCAGGTCAGCCATTGGTCGACCAGCCCGCGCTCCTTCACCGCCACCGGCCACAGCCCGCTGCGGCGCGATTCCGACAGGTAGCGCATGATGGCATTGCTCTCCCACAGGACGAACCCGTCGTCGATGATCACCGGCACCTGCGCATTGGGGTTGAGCTTGAGGAACTCCGGCGCCTTGGGGTCGCGATGCGGCATGCCCCAGATTTCGACCTCGTAGCCGATGCCGATCAGGTCGCACGTCCACATCACCTTGCGCACATTGATCGAGGTCAGCCGACCCAGAATGCTCAGCGTTCCCATGCTCACGTCTCCTTAACCTCACCCGGCAAAGCCTGCCGCCTTTTTGCATTCTGCAACCGCCGGTTAATCACTTGTTTACCATCCACTGGGTAATTTTTGCCTATGGGCTCGGTGCGTTTGCGCGCACCCAAGAATAACAAGGGTACGGTCCGCGTGGACGGGTTGCTGCAGTTCTTCAACCGCCTCGGTTTGGCGCGCGTCGCCGCCATGGCCGTTATCGCCGTGCTGATGCTGGGGTTTTTCGCCTTCCTCATCATGCGCGCCTCGACGCCGCCGCTGGCGCCGCTCTATTCCGGCCTGTCGTTCGAGGATTCGGCGGCCATCGTCTCCGAACTCCAGACCCAGAACGTCAATTACGAAATCCGCGGCGAAGGCGACACCATATTGGTGCCGCGCGACCAGATCACCCAGATTCGTATGTCGCTGGCTGAGGACGGCCTGCCCACCCGAGGCCAGGTCGGCTACGAGATCTTCGACCAGCAGTCGACGCTGGGCGCCACCAGTTTCGTGCAGAACATCAACAATGTCCGCGCGCTCGAAGGCGAACTCGCTCGCACCATCTCCTCGCTCGCCCGCATCAAGAGCGCCCGCGTGCACCTGGTGCTGCCCGAGCGCGCCCTGTTCAGCCGCGAGCAGAAGGACCCCACCGCCTCGATCGTCCTCGCGGTGCGCGGCGAACTCTCGGCCGGCGAGATCCGCGCCATCCAGCACCTCGCGGCGTCCGCCATTGAAGGCTTGACCCCGGCCCGTGTCTCGGTGGTCGACGACACCGGGCGGCTGCTCGCCTCGGGCGCTGGCAATGGCCCCGAGGACGTGATCGCCGGCGAGACCGAGGAGCGCACCCTCAATGTCGAAAATCGCCTGCGCAACCGCGTCGAGGACCTGCTCGCCAACATCGTCGGCTCCGGTCGCGCCCGGGTGCAGGTGTCGGCCGAGCTCGACCTCAACCGGCTGAGCAAGACCTCCGAGACGTTCGACCCGAATGGCCAGGTGATCCGCTCGACCCAGACCCGCGACCTCTCCAACTCCGCCCAGAACGGCGACAGCGGCCAGGTCAGTGTCTCCAACGAGTTGCCCGGCGCCTCGGCCAATTCCGGCTCCGGCACCTCGACCATGGAGCAGGGCTCGACCACCGAGGAGACCACCAACTTCGAGATCTCCAAGGTCACCGAAACCGCGCTCACCGAAGCCGGCGGCATCAAGCGGTTGTCGATCGCCGTGGTGGTCGATGGCACCTATGTTGCCGACGCCACCGGCAACTCGGTCTATACCCCGCGCGCCCAGGCCGAGATCGACCAGATCACCGCGCTGGTGAAATCGGCGGTTGGCTTCTCCGACACCCGCGGCGACCAGGTGCAGGTGGCCAACCTGCAATTCGCCGACCGCCCCGAACTCGCCGCCGCCGGCACCAGTGAGCCGGGCCTCCTCGATTTCACCCGCGACGACCTGATGAACGGCGCGGAGATGGCGGTCACCCTGTTGATCGCGCTGGCGCTGGTGTTTTTCGTGATCCGCCCGCTGCTGAAGCGCGTGCTGGCCCCCGAGGGCAAGACTCTGGCTCTTCCCGCCAGTGCCGAGCTCGGCGGCAGCCCGGGGCATCACGGCCCCGGCGATTTCGGCTCCAACGCCGTGGTTTCCTCGCTCCCCAACCTGAGCGGCGGCGACTACGCCGACGAGGATGAGCAGCCGCGCAAGGCCCGGGTTCCGGCCTGGATGAACAGCGCGAAGGCGATGGGCGAGACCCAGGCCAATACCTTGAAGACCGTCGGCGAACTGGTCGACGAGAACCCCAAGCAGGCCGCGCTGATCGTGCGCGACTGGCTGGCGAGCGCCACGTGAGGAACAACTAGATGGCCGCCGCAGCCGCACTCGACCAGACCACCGACCAGGTACTGAGCAAGCAACTGGTCGTCGGCGCCAATGCCAGCCAGCGCGCCCTGCTCGGCGACGAGAAGGCCGCGGTGCTGCTCCTGGCGCTCGGTCCGGATTTCGGCAAGCCGATCCTCGAAGAGCTCGACGAGATGGAAATCCGCCAGCTGTCGCGCGCCATGGTGAAGCTCGGGCCGATCACCCCGGACATGCTGGATTCGCTGCTCATCGAGTTCGTCACTCGCGTCTCGTCCAACGGCACCATCGCCGGCAACTCCGACACCACCGAACGGCTGCTGCTGAGCTTTCTGCCGCAGGAGCGCGTCGACTCGATCATGGAAGAAATCCGTGGTCCGGCCGGCCGCAACATGTGGGAGAAACTGTCGAACGTTCAGGAGGATATTCTCGCCAGTTATCTGAAGAACGAATACCCGCAGACCATCGCGGTGGTGCTTTCGAAGATTGCCACCGACCACTCCGGCAAGGTGCTCGCCTCCCTGCCCGAGGAACTGGCCATGGAAGTGGTGCAGCGCATGCTGGCGCTCGACCCGGTGCAGAAGGAGATCCTCGAAAAGATCGAGACGACGCTGCGCACCGAGTTCATGTCGACCCTCAGCCACACCAAGCGGCGCGACAGCCACGAGCAGATGGCCGAGATCTTCAACTCGTTCGACCGCCAGACCGAGGCGCGCTTCATCACCACGCTCGAGGAACGCGACCGCGACGGCGCCGACCGCATCAAGGCGCTGATGTTCACGTTCGAGGACCTGGCGCGGCTGGAAGCTTCGGCCATCCAGACCCTGGTGCAGAAGATGGACAAGAAGGAACTGGGCCTCGCGCTAAAGGGCGCCAACGACACGGTGAAAGAGGTGTTCTTCGCCAACATGTCGGCCCGCGCCGGCAAGATGCTGAAGGACGACATGGAAGCCATGGGCCCGGTGCGGCTCAAGGACGTCGACGAGGCGCAGGGCCGCATGGTCGCCACCGCCAAGGACCTCGCCGCCAAGGGCGAGATCATCATCACCAAGGGCAAGGCCGATGAGGAGATGATCGGCTGATGAGCGCCGCGCCCGCCAAATTCACCTTCGACCTCGATCTCGGCCGCCGCCAGGAGCGCAACTCGCTGGTCACCGAGACCGCCATGGCGAGCCTGCTCGAGGAGGCCCGCCGCGAGGGCCGCGAGGCCGGCCTCGCCGAGGGCGAGCGCACCGCCGTCGCCAAGGCCGCCAAGGCCGAAGCCGCTGCCGCCGAGGCTCTCGCCGTGCGCGTCGCCGCGATGGCTGCAAGCATGGACGATGTGAGGAAGCAAACCATCGCCGAAGGCGTCGAGCTGTCGCTGTCGATTGCGCGCAAGCTTGCCGGCGGCCTCATTGCCCGCGAGCCGACGGTCGAGATCGAGCAGTTGGTGACCGAGTGCATGGCAACGCTCGATGGCGTGCCGCACCTCGTCATCCGCTGCGACCCGGCGCTTGCCGAGGCCGTCCGCGACATCGCGACGACCAAGATGACCACCTCCGGCTTCACCGGCCGACTGGTCGTCCTCGGCGACCCCGACATCGCCATCGGCGATGCCCGCATCGAGTGGGCCGATGGCGGCGTGGTCCGCGATATCCGCAAGCTCAGCGCCGAGATCGACGCCCGCATCGCCACATATTTCGCAGCACGCGGCATCCGACTCAATGAGGAGACCGAGCAATGAGCACCGGCGACACCGGGGTCACCTTCGAGGAAATGGCCGCTCCCGGCCGCGAGGGCTACACCCCGCCCGGCGAGAAGACCGCCGCCGACCTCGAGGCCGTATTCGACGTTCCCGTCCGCATCTCGGTGGTGCTCGGCCGCGCCAAGGTGCCGGTGGCGAGCCTGCTCAAGCTGGATGTCGGCAGCGTGGTCGAACTCGACCGCCAGGTCGGCGAAGCCGTCGAGATCTACGTCAATGACCGCCTCGTCGCACGCGGCGAAATCGTCCTCGTCGAGAACCGTCTCGGCGTCACCATGACCGAAATCATCAAGGCGGCGTGATGCTTCGTTTCTCCCTGACCACCGGCCGTTCGGCCCCCTCTCCCCTCAGGGGAGAGGGTGGGGTGAGGGGTGTGGCGCTTACCCATGCGCTCACTCGAAGCACGCCACCGCAGCAGATCGTCCACCGCACCACTGAACCCCTCACCCGGCTTGCTAAGGCCCCGCTACGCGGGACCGAGCGCGCCGACCTCTCCCCTCAGGGGCGAGGTGTCCGAAGCATCGGAGACTACTCATGCGGCTACTGATCGTCGGCCCCCTCGAAGGCCAGCTCACCACCGCCACCAAGCTCGCCATGGATGGCGGCGCCAAGGTCGCCCACGCCCCATCGATCGAGATCGCGCTTGCCTCGCTCCGCGCCGGACGCGGCGCCGACCTGCTGCTGGTCGACGTCATGATGGATATTGCCGGGCTAATCGCCGGCCTCGATGGCGAACGCATCGTCATTCCGGTTGTCGCCTGCGGCACCGAGAGCAATGCCGCCGCGGCGGTGAACGCCATTCGCGCAGGCGCCAAGGAATATATCCCGCTGCCGCCCGACGCCGAGCTGATCGCCGCCGTCATCGCGGCAGTCGCCCGCGAATCTTCCGATTTCCTCTACCGCGACCCGGCGATGGCGCGCGTGGTGAAGCTCGCCGAGCAGGTGGCACCGTCCGAGGCTTCGGTGTTGATCACCGGCGAGAGCGGCACCGGCAAGGAGGTGATGGCAAAATACCTTCACTCCCGTTCGAAGCGCGCCTCCCGTGCCTTCATCTCGATCAACTGCGCCGCCATCCCCGAGGCGTTGCTCGAAAGCGAACTGTTCGGCCACGAGAAGGGGGCTTTTACCGGTGCGGTCGCGCGCCGTATCGGCAAGTTCGAGGAAGCCTCGGGCGGCACCCTGCTGCTCGACGAAATCAGCGAAATGGATGTGCGTCTGCAGGCCAAGCTCCTCCGCGCCATCCAGGAGCGGCTGATCGACCGGGTCGGCGGCACCAAGCCCGTGCCGGTCGATATCCGCATCATCGCCACCTCCAACCGCAACCTCGGCGAAGCGGTGAAGGACGGCAGCTTCCGCGAAGACCTGCTGTTCCGCCTCAACGTGGTGAACCTGAAACTCCCGGCTTTGCGCGAGCGCCCCGGCGATACCGCGGCGCTGGCCGAGCACTTCGTCGATAAATACGCCAAAGCCAACGGCCTCGGCCGCCGCGTCCTCTCGGCTGAAGCCCGCGATGCCCTGCTGCGCGCGCCCTGGCCGGGCAACGTGCGCGAGCTCGAAAATACCCTGCACCGCGCGGTGCTGCTGTCGGGCGGCGAGATCATCGGCCCCGACGCCATCTCGATGCCCGACGGCACCGGCCTCAGCGAGGTGGTCGCCATGGCGTCGGTCGCGACGCAGGCCGCCCAGACCGCCGAGACCATCTCGCGCGCCATGGTCGGCCGCACCGTCGCCGACGTCGAGCGCGACCTGATCCTCGATACCCTCGATCACGTGCTCGGCAACCGCACCCACGCCGCCAACATCCTTGGCATCTCGATCCGCACGCTGCGCAACAAGCTCAACCAATACGCCGACGAAGGTTTGGCCGTGCCGGGCCCGGGCGAACAGCGGAACAGCGCAGCGTGACAGCAACAACGGTGCTCGCCGACCCCCACCCCTTTCCCCTCCCCTCTAGGGGACGCAATATCGTCCCCGGAATGAGGAGGGAGACCCTCCCACTGACGTCTCAGCCAGCGTCTCCCTCCCCCCGGGGCGACCACTTGGACAGGGATGGGGGTCAACGCGCTCTGACCATCGAGGCCCGACTTGGCTGATCTCTCCGCCCCCGGCCCATCCGGCCTGAAGCTTCCAACCTTCTCGATCCAGGGGCTGTGGAAGTCGTTCGGCACGTCCGACATCGGGCTGGCGCTCGGCATCATGGGGATCATCGTCGTCCTCATCGTGCCGCTGCCGCCGTTGCTGCTCGACCTGCTGCTGGCGATCTCGATCGTCTTCTCGGTGCTGATCCTGATGACGGCGCTGTTCATCCAGACGCCGCTGGAGTTCTCCGCCTTTCCAACGGTGCTGCTGATCGCCGCCATGTTGCGCTTGGCCCTGAACCTCGCCACCACCCGCCTGATCCTCGCCGAGGGCCACAACGGCACCGATGCGGCCGGTCACGTCATCGAAGCGTTCGGCAACTTCGTGATGCGGGGCAACTTCGTCATCGGCGTCGTCGTCTTCGCCATCCTGATCATCGTCAACTTCATCGTCATCACCAAGGGTTCGGGCCGCATCGCCGAAGTGGCGGCGCGCTTCAACCTCGACGCCATGCCGGGCAAGCAAATGGCCATCGATGCCGACCTCTCGGCTGGCCTGATCGACGAGACCACCGCGCGCAAGCGCCGCGAGAACCTCGAGGCCGAAAGCGCCTTCTTCGGCAACATGGACGGCGCCTCGAAATTCGTGCGCGGCGACGCCATTGCTGGCCTCCTCATCACCTTTATCAACATCATCGCCGGCCTCGTCATCGGCATGCTGCAGGAGGGACTGAGCTTTGCTGAAGCCGGCCACAACTATACACTGCTCACCGTGGGCGACGGCCTCGTCAGCCAGATCCCGGCGCTGATCGTTTCGACCGCCGCGGGCCTGCTGGTCTCGAAGGCCGGCGTCACCGGCTCGGCCGACAAGGCGCTGGTTGCCCAGTTCACCGGCTACCCCAAGGCGCTCGGTATGTCGGCCGCCGTTATCGGTGCACTGGCGCTGCTGCCGGGCATGCCGATCATCCCGTTCCTGGCGCTCGCCGTCGGTGTCGGCTGGCTCGCCTTCAAATCGGGCAAGCGCAATGCCGCAACCGCCGATCGCGCCATCGTCGAGGCAGCCATGGAGCAGGCCCAGGCCGGCGGCAGCCCGCTGTCGCAGGAGGCGCCGATCTCCGACAGCCTCAAGATCGACGAGCTGAAGCTCGAGCTCGGCTATGGCCTCTTATCGCTGGTCAAGGAAGACGATACCGGCACCGATCGGCTGACCGAGCAGATCAAGGCGCTGCGCCGCCAGCTCGCCACCGAGCTCGGCTTCATCATGCCGCCGGTCCGTATCCTCGACAACATGCAGCTCGAGCCGAACGACTATAAGGTCAAGATCAAGGAGGTCGATGCCGGCCGCGGCCAGATCTTCGCGCACCAGCTGATGGTGATGGATCCGATGGGCCGCGAGATCAACCTGCCCGGCGTCCACACCACCGAGCCGACCTTCGGCCTGCCCGCCACCTGGATCGAGCCGGCGCTGCGCGACGAGGCGGAACTGCGCGGCTATTCGATCATCGATCCCTCGACCGTCATCTCGACGCACCTGACCGAAGTGCTGAAGGCCAACGTCTCGGACCTTCTGAGCTATGCCAACGTCCAGTCGCTGCTCGCCGGGCTCACCAAGGACCAGCAGAAGCTGGTCGAGGACATCATCCCCAGCCAGATCTCGGTCTCGGGCGTGCAGCGCGTGCTGCAGACCCTCTTGATCGAGCGCATCTCGATCCGCGACCTGCCCACCATCCTCGAAGGCATCGCCGAGATCGCCGGCCCGGGCCGCACCGCCCAGACCATCGCCGAGCACGTGCGTTCGCGCCTCGCCCGCCAGCTCTGTGCGGCTAACCTGGGGCCCGACGGCAACCTGCCGCTGCTGACCCTGTCGCCGCAGTGGGAGCGCGATTTCGCCGAAGCGCTGGTCGGCGACGGCAATGACCGCCACCTTGCCATGGCCCCGTCGCGCCTGCAGCAGTTCATCGTCGGCATCCAGCAGGGCTTTGAAAACGCCGCCCAGATGGGCGAAATCCCCGTCCTCATCACCAGTCCCACGATCCGTCCGCATGTCCGCGCCATCATCGAACGCTTCCGCCCGCAGACCGTGGTGATGAGCCAGAACGAGGTGCACCCGCGGGTGCGCCTGAAGACGATCGGGAGTGTGTGAGAGCGGAGCGTGGGGCACCCCCACCCAGCGACGCTAGTTCGCTTCGCTCACAAGCTTTGCTGCCCTCCCCACAAGGGGGAGGGATTAAGGGTGGGGGTGGGCCGCACACTCGGTGCTAGCGCAATCGTGCTGCCTCCCATACCGCCGCCGCCGCCCAGCCCAACCCCAGCATCAGCACCGGCGTGTAGAGCGCGCCCCAGTAGTAGTTGAAGGGTTTTCCCACCGCGGCGAACAGCACGACGAACACCACCACTGTCGCGAGCGCCAGCGTCCCCTTCGGCCAGGCCCAGAGCCCCAATAGTCCGAGCGGCAGCAGCACCGCCGGCAGCCATGGCGGCCCGAGGCTCCACAGGCCGTTGAACCCGGCCGTGGCAAGCACAAAGCCGAGCCCGCCGAATTGCAACCAGCCATCGCCATAGGCGCGATCCATCGGCCCCAACTGCTGGCTCACCATCCACCAGTGCCAGCCGAAATAGACGGCGTAGGCGCAGAGCCCGAGCCCCCATAGCCGGACCTCGCTCCAGCGCTTGTCGCGCAGCGCCAGCAGCAGCGCGATCACCACATAGGGCGCCACCAGTTCGCGCAGGAACAGCGCCGACAGGCCGGCAAGCAATCCGGCATTGCGCCAGCCATTGCCGTATGCCGCCACCGACAGGAGGATCAGCGTGCCTGCCGCCACCTCGGAGAACACCACGCTCGAGGGGGCGACGATGCCGCCGAGGCTGAGGCCCACCGCCAGCACCGACAGCCCGGCAACCAAAACCCCGCCAGCCTCGCGCAGCATCCGGTAGACCAGCAGCAGGCCGCCCAGCGCCAATGCCGCCAGCACCCCCTGCCCCCAGCCGGCTGGCAGCGCCGCCAGCAGCATCGGCCAGGCCGGAGTACGCCAGTTGAACACCGAGCGGGTACCATAGCCGTCGGCCACCAGCACCTCATGCGCCGCGGTGTAGTAGTCCGCCCCGCCGCGCAACCGCTCGATGATCCGCTGGTAGCTGATAAGGTCTCCCTCCGGCGCTACCGTCGTCACCGCATCGGCCGGCACCGTCGGCGTGCGGCCCATGACGAACAGCAGCAGCAAGATGATGGCGGAGACCGTCAACCCCAGCACGATCAGGGCCAAGGGCCGCGGCAATTTGGCCAATCGCGTACGCATCGCGTCGAGCACGTCTCCGGTTGTCTTCCGACAATGCCCTGCCGGGCTTAATATTTCGGGCTGTCGTGTGGAACTCGCACGCCGCGGCAGCATTGTTGACCTGCGTCACCCCACGAGACCCGATGAAGCTTTTCCGCTGCGACCATTGCGGTCACCTGCTCTACTTCGAGAACACCCGCTGCGAGCGCTGCGGCCGGGCGCTCGGTTATGGCCCGCTCACCAACAACCTGTTCTCGCTCGATGGCGGCCCCGGCATCTGGATGGCCCCGGCCTTCTTCAACCGCTCCTTCGTCTACTGCGCCAATGCCGCGCATGGCGCCTGCAACTGGCTGCTGCCGCATGCGCCGGGTGCCGATCCCTATTGTCTCGCCTGCCGCCACAACGGGCTGATCCCCGATATCCAGAACCCGGTCGACCTCGGTCGCTGGCAGGTGATCGAGCGGGCCAAGAAGCGGCTGATCTATTCGCTGCTGCGGCTGCATCTGCCGCTCGCCACCCGCAACGAGGACCCGGTGCACGGCCTGAGCTTCCAGTTCCTCAACGAGGAGATTTCCCGCTCCCCAGTCCTCACCGGGCACGACAGCGGCATCATCACCCTGGCGCTCAAGGAAGCCGACGACGCGGCGCGCGAATACCGCCGCACCCAGTTCAACGAACCTTACCGCACCCTGCTCGGCCATTTCCGCCACGAGATCGGCCACTATTACTGGGACCTGCTGGTCGCCGGACGCCCGGCGCACGCCGAGTTCCGCACCCTGTTCGGCGACGAAAGTACGCCCTACGAGTCCGCGCTCGAAACCCACTACGCCAACGGCGCCCCCGCCGGCTGGCAGCAGAATTACATCTCGGCCTACGCCACCTCCCATCCATGGGAGGATTTCGCGGAGACCTTCGCTCACTACCTGCACCTTGTCGACACCACCGAGATGGCCGCCTCGTTCGGCGTCAACCTCAAGCCTGCCGTCGACAAGTCGGGCGAACTCACGGCACGACTCGATTTCGACCCCTATGCCGGCGGCGGCATCGACGAGCTGATCGAGAACTGGGTCCCGCTGGCCTCGCTGATGAACAATCTCAACCGCGCCGTCGGCCAGCACGACGCCTATCCGTTCGTGCTCACCCCGGAGGTCATTGCCAAGCTCGGCTTCATCGCCCGCCTGGTACAGGAGGCCGGCGCCGTGCAATGGACCGTCCCGAGCGCTGCCGGCCCGATCCCGATCAACGTGCCGACCGGCCCTGCCCAACTGCCGCGCACCTGAGGCTGGAGCCGTCCGTGCCGATGTGATCTCTATCCGGCATGCACGACATCACGCTTCTCACCGTTCCGGTGTTTTCCACCCTCTGCAACGCCGGCTTCGCGCTGCGCCGCGAGGTCTTCGTCATCGAGCAGCAGATCCCCGAAGCCGAGGAGTTCGACGCCGACGATCTCACCGCCACGCATCTGGTGGCGATTGCCGCCGGCAATGTCGTGGGCGCGCTGCGCATCATCTGGACCGATGAGCATGTGAAGCTCGGCCGCGTGGTCGTTGCGCAGCTCTGGCGCGGCCAGGGCATCTCGACCCGGCTGCTCCGCCACGCCATGGACCTGGCCCGCGACAGCGGCGAGACTCGCTTCTATCTCACCGCCCAGCACGACAAACTCGCCGTCTACGAAAAGCTCGGTTTCGTGGCGTTCGGCGAGCCGTTCGACGACGGCTCGGGCATCCTTCACCTCGCCATGAAGACTTACTGAGACCTTACCGGATTAACTCAAACTTTACCGGTTAACCCGGCAAGACGGGCGCCGCCGTCAATTCTCCGCTAGCTTACTGGACGTGGGGCGCATCGCCGCCCCGTCAGGACGCTGGGAGGCGTGGAAGGCCGGACCTCGGAAAACGGGGCCGGCCTTTTGATTTGCAATCAACTAGAGCCGGTTATAGTCGAACTGACCACTGCGATCGCCCCACCTACGGTGTCATCCCAGCGAAAGCTGGGACCCAACTCACCACTGGCGCCGGCGGCGAAATGGGTCCCAGCTTTCGCTGGGATGACAGCCGGTGGGAGTTCAGGGACCAAGCCCAATATGCTTCGCCGGTGCAGCCCAACAGCGAAATCTAACCCAGCCGCTTCACCCAAACCGAAACCTCATCGCCGCTGCTCATGTCGGCCTGCAATATCCCGTCGATCATGAAGCTGGGCGAGACGTGGATGCCGTTCTGCCGGGCATAGCGCGCGTCCCAGCGGGTCGATTTGTCGAGCTGCGGCTCGTCGAACGCCACCATCAGCTTCAGGCCCGTATAGCCCTCGATCCGCCGGATCAGGTCGTTCGGCGTCGCGTCGCGGTTTGGCCCGGTGGCGTGGCGGTCGAACTCGAACTCCTCGCGATGCGCGTACACCGCCTGCATCACCTGCCACGCCGCCGCCTTGCCCTCCGGCAGGCTTGCCGCGGCATAGATTGCTCGCACGATCACCGGTGAGAACATGTGCCAGGGCTGCGAGTGCAGGCGGATCTTCACCGTCAGCTTGTCCTCGCCCAGTTCGGCCAGCAACTGCTCGAGCTTGCCGAAGGCCTTGGCCGAGTAGGGACAGGTCGGCTCGAGGAATACCTCGAGCACCCTTGGCCCCTGCCCCCACACCAATGGATCGACCCGGAACTCAGCCACGGCAACACCTCTTCTTGTATTGGGGTGCCAAGTTAGCCGACCCGCTGGCCGGGCCTATCGGACATTGGTTGCAACCGACGACGTGCGTGCAATGGCCATACGGGATGCCGGCCGTGCGACTGACCGGGCAAGCACGAAAGGCCCGCTCCCGGCGGGCCTGTTCATCGTCTGATCGCGGAGCGGATCAGCGGCGAATGTGCCGCAAGCGGCCGATCTCGTCGTATTCCGCCTGCTCGGACTTCGCCTCCGCCGCCGTCTCGCGGCCATGCTCGCGTTGGTCCAGCAGCTCCACCTTCTTCAAATCTTCCACGGCCTCGGCCAGCGCATCCTGCGCCGCCTCGAGGTTGCCCTTCATGTCGTTGGCCGAGGCCAGCAGGTTGTCCCTGCGGGCGATCGCCGCCTTGGCGAAGGTGGAATAGGCGAAATGCGCGATATCCGAGATGCCGGTCTTCTGCTGCTCGATCTCGATCTGCTGATCGAGTTCGGCGGCCATCCGCTCGAAATCGGCGATCATCATCTCGATCTGCGTGACCTGCCGGCGCTTCTCGTCGACCTGAAACTTCTTAAGCCGGATCAGGCTCTCGCTGCGCGACTTCATGACTTGTACTCCTTACACCTCAAGTCATTCACTTCACTGACGCGGTCTGCTCGCCCACCTTGTCCAGGATCGCCTCCAGCATGACATAGCCGTCGGCAATCGAGGTGCGTTCTTCCCGCTGCTGGCTCAAAAACGCCTCCAGCGCCGGGTTGATCGCGATGGCACGGTCCACGCCTGGATCCGATCCCTTCCGGTATGCCCCCAGCCGGATCAGTTCCTCCATGTCGGCAAATGTCGACATGAGCTCCCGCGCCTTCTGCAGGGTGGGCCGCACATTGGTCGGCACGCACCCAGGCATGGTTCGCGAGATAGACCGGAGCACATTGACCGCCGGATAGCGTCCCCGCTCGGCGATCGAGCGCTCCATCACGATGTGCCCATCGAGAATGCCGCGAACGGCGTCCGCAATGGGCTCATTGTGATCGTCACCTTCCACCAAAACGGTAAATAGACCGGTAATGGACCCCGATTCAGCAAGGCCCGGGCCGGCTCTTTCCAGCAACCTGGGGAGTTCGGTGAAAACCGTCGGGGGGTAGCCCTTGGCAGTCGGCGGCTCACCGATGGCCAGCCCGATTTCGCGCTGCGCCTGGGCGAAGCGGGTAAGGCTGTCCATCATGCACAGCACCCGCTTGCCCTGGTCGCGGAAATATTCGCTGAGCGTCAGCGTCAGGTAGGCTGCCTGGCGCCGCATCAGCGCCGCTTCGTCGGAGGTCGCGACCACCACCACCGCCTGCTGGATGCCGACCTCGCCCAGGTAGTCGGTGACGAATTCCTGCACCTCGCGGCCGCGCTCGCCGATCAGCCCGATCACCGCCACGTCGACCTGGGCGTTGCGCGCCAGCATGCTCATCAGCACCGACTTGCCGACGCCGGAACCGGCAAAGATCCCCATGCGCTGCCCCTCGCACATGGTGGTGAAGGTATTGAGGGTGCGCACCCCCATATCGAGCGGGTCGCCCACCCGCATGCGTTCATGCGCCGGCAAAGGCACCTGCCTGAGCGGATAGGGCGTCGCGCCCGGCATAAGTGGGCCCTTGCCGTCGATCGGCTCACCATCGGCGTTGATCACCCGCCCGAGCCAGTGCTCGGAGGGCTGCACCGCCCCGTCATGGCTCTTGAACAGCGCCCGGCAGCCGAGCCGCACCCCATTCAGCGCCCCGAACGGCAGGCACAGCGCATGGCCATCACGGAAGCCAATGATCTCGGCCCCCAGCACCCCGCCATTGGTGGTTTCGATCTCGACGCGCCCGCCGACGCGCAGTTCGCGCACCGGCCCGACCACTTCGATGAGCAGGCCCTGCACGGTTTTGACGCGCCCGAAGACTTCCACGTCCTCGATGGCGTCAATTGCGGCTTTCAGGGACTGCATCGGCCTCTTTCACGCTGCCCGAATCGCTTGAGGACGACGGTAACCGAACGTTAAGCAAAAAGCGTTAACCATGGGCCCCTACCCCCACATCCGCCTGGCGTGCCGCGAGCCGCTTTCCAAGCCCTCGAAGGCCCCAAATCCTTGAGTCGGCAGAGTCGATTGAAGGTCTTTCTTAACCTAGTTTCTTAAGTCGGTTAGATGCGATTTCTATAGCATTTTCAACGATTTAACATATCACTAACGGGAGACCCATTGCATCTTGCGGATCAGAATTAAACTTTGTTAACTAATTGCGCTTAGGTTTGGGTCATATCCAGTAGGGTTCGGTTAAGGGTGAACGCGCAGAGCGCCTCATCCATGGTTCCAGCAGGGAACGGTTTAAGGGGATTGACGGCATGCGTGTACTCTTGATCGAGGACGACAGCGCGACAGCGCAGAGCATCGAGCTGATGCTCAAATCAGAGAGTTTCAACGTATACACGACGGACCTCGGTGAAGAGGGCGTCGACCTAGGCAAACTCTACGACTACGACATCATCCTGCTCGATCTGAACCTTCCCGACATGTCGGGTTACGAAGTGCTGCGCACCCTGCGCGTGGCCAAGGTGCAGACCCCGATCCTGATCCTTTCTGGTCTTGCCGGCATCGAAGACAAGGTGCGCGGCCTCGGCTTCGGCGCCGACGACTACATGACCAAGCCCTTCCACAAGGACGAGCTGGTCGCCCGCATCCATGCCATCGTCCGCCGTTCCAAGGGCCATGCGCAGTCGGTCATCAACACCGGCGATCTGAGCGTCAACCTCGACACCAAGACCGTCGAGGTGCAGTCGGCCCGCGTGCACCTGACCGGCAAGGAATACCAGATGCTGGAGCTGCTCTCGCTCCGCAAGGGCACCACCCTCACCAAGGAAATGTTCCTCAACCACCTCTATGGCGGCATGGACGAGCCCGAGCTGAAGATCATCGACGTCTTCATCTGCAAGCTCAGGAAGAAGCTCTCGGTCGCCACCGGTGGCAAGAACTACATCGAGACCGTCTGGGGCCGTGGCTACGTGCTGCGCGAGCCCGACGAGAGCGAGAGCTTCGCGGAATCGAGCGTCGCCTAGCGCGTTCAGTCCTGCGTTGCGGCAGACCTGGGGAACCCCGTACCGGAAGGTGCGGGGTTTTCGCTATTCGAGGCCGAAATCCTCGCGTAGGCGACTTAACTGGTGCATTTGCTCATGCAGGATGCTCACGATACCGATGTCGCCCATCGATAGCTGCTGCCAGTAAACGAAATGGTGTTTGTAGCGAAAGCAGAAACCCCGAACGTTGAACTCGGCAGGGATTGGCCTCGAGCGTGTCGTCCCATCCGATAAGCCGTCGATGGCATCGAAGAGTCCATCGGAGTAGCGCTGTGCCTGCTCTTCACCCCATCTGTCGCGAGTGTAGAGAAATATCTCGTCCAACCGAAGCAGTGCCGCCTGCTGGAACTTGACGACCATGGCGTCAGCGGCGATGACGTGCGAGGAACTGCTCCTTGGTTATCGTCACATAGCTCCCCTCAGGAGCCGAGAACGCCAACTGTAGCTCGGCCTTCAGTTTCTCGAATGCCTCCTTCTCCGCCCGCTCCTTGTCGCGCCGGATCAGGTCGCGCACGTACTCGCTGACATTCTCGTAGGCTCCTGTTTCGCTCACGTTGGAGGCAACGAACTCACTGAGCTCGCCGCTCACCCGCACCGTCATCGTCGTTGTTCGGGCCATGTCGCTCTCCAATAACGTCTTCAAGATACGCAATATTGAAGACAAAACAAGGTTGCCGGAGCAGGAGATGTCGCTTCCGGGGACAGCCGCTTGAGATGCGGGCAGGCCAGTGTCAGGCTTCCGTGATGAACGACCAACCATGGATGGCACCGAACGCGACCGCAGTTTCCCGTGCCCTTGCTGGTATCGGCATCAGCGTCGATCCTGCAGCCCTCACGCTTCTACCACGCGACAATCGCTTTGCGGCCCGCCTGCCCGGCCACCGGATCGCGTGGTTCCCCACCGATGCGCACGGTCGGCGGCGCCTTGCCCGCGAGGCCCTTACCCTCGCCCTCATCGAACGCCACTGCAGCTTCCGCACGCCGCGCCTCATCCACCGCTCGGCGGCCGGCTGGCAGTTGCGCTCCGAGGTGCCGGGCACCGCCGATCCGTTCGCAACTTACCATCGCGTTCGCGACGACCAGCGCTTCGCCACCTTGCTGGGCGCCAATCTCGGCGGCCTGCTGGCCGACCAGCACCTTAGCATTCCCTCAGCAGAGCTCGGCGCTTGGCTGCTGCCGCGCCCAGGCTGGCCACCGCCGCTGTCAGTTGTGGCAGCAGACCTGCCCCTCGTCACGAGCGATAATGAGCTGATCGACCGTGCCCTGTCGCTCCTCGCTCGCAGCGAAATGGCAGAGCCCGCAATCACCGATCGCGTTCTTGCGCATACCGACTTCGGCTTTCACAACATGGTGGTGACCTCCGAAGGCACGGTCGCTGGCGTGTTCGACTATGACGAGGCGTCGCTCACCGACCGGCACTATGATTTCCGCTACCTGTTGCTGGATACCGACGACGAAGCGCTGTTCACCGCCGCCGTCGAAGCCTACGAGGCGGCCGGCGGCCGACCGATCGATCTAGGGCGCGTTCGCCTCTTCAACGCCGCCTCCGCCGTCGCCTTCCTTGCCTTGCGTGGAGACGCAGCACCGGAGGAGAAGCCGGCTGGCCGCACACTCGACGAAGACCTGCGCTGGGTTCGCATGGCGCTGGAGCGCGCCGGCTAGCCCGCGCGCCGATGTCGCATCGCACGCCGCGATGTGCATGCGCACATTGGGCTCATGCGCGCCCGACCGTTTCAGCTGCCGCTCACCAGCCTGTTGCGCAAGCGCATCGGGCCCGGTGATTTCGTCGACTCCTATGCAGTGCCGCTCGCCGACCCCGACCTGACGCCGGTGCAACTGGCCGAGCGGCTCACGGTCATGCCCGGCTGGGTCAATGGGCTGCTCTGGTTGCGCAACGGGTTGGTCTCGCCGCTCGGCTTGAAGACCGGTGCCGACCTGCCGCCGGCCAATCCGCATCCCGGTGTCGGCGACTATGTCAGCTTCTTCCGGCTCGATGAGCTCTCGCCCAACGAGGCGATCCTTGGCGAAGACGACCGCCATCTCGATTTCCGCGTCTCGGTACTGAAGACCGCGGGCCCGCACCCCCTCGCCGCCATCTCCACCTGGGTACACCCACACAATCTGGGCGGCCGGCTCTACCTCGCCGGCGTACTGCCGTTCCACAAGCTGATCGTCCGCCGCATGCTCGCCAACGTTGCTGCCTGAACCGATGTATCCATGCGTCGAACGGCACGATCATCGGAAGTAATTTCATCGATCGGTTGCCGGGTTGCTTGTTTCTGGCGCCACGCCCCTACGAAACAGCACCCGTTCGATGTACAACCTGCGCCATGGACGAAGCACAACATCGGTTCGGCCCATTTGTTCTGACGCCGGGCCGTGAATTGCGGCGCGACGGCCAGCCCGTTGCGCTCGGCCCCAAGGCGCTGATGATGCTCGAGACCATGCTCGAGGCTGAGGGCGAGATCGTCACCAAGGCCGAGATGCTGGAGCGCGTCTGGCCCGGTGTGACGGTCGAGGAAGGCAATATCACCGTCCAGATCGCCGCGCTGCGCAAGGAGCTTGGCTCCCGCCCTGGCGGCGAAGAGTGGATCGTCACCGTGCCGCGCGTCGGCTACCGCCTGGTGCGTGGCCCCGCCCACGTGCCCGCCAAAGCGCCGCCCGCCGAGGCCGGCGGCAAGCCCAGCCTCGCCGTACTCCCCTTCGTCAACCTGAGCGGCGACGCGACGCGCGATTACTTCGCCGATGGCCTCGTCGAAGACCTGATCACCGCCCTCAGCCGCTTCAAGTCCTTCGCCGTCGTCTCGCTACTCCTCCTTCGCCTACCGCAACCGCGCCGCCGATATCCGCCAGGTCGCTCGCGAACTCGGCGTCCGCTACCTGCTCGAGGGCAGCGTCCGGCTTTCCGGCGAACGGGTCCGCGTCACCGTGCAACTGGTCGACGCCGCCAGCGGCACCCACCTCTGGGCCTCGAGCTTCGACGGCGAGATTGGCCAGCTCTTCGAGTTTCAGGACAAGATCACCGCCGCCGTCGTCGGCCTCGTCGAACCGCAGATCCGCCGCGCCGAGATCGAGCGCACTCGCCGCCGCTGGCCCGAAAACCCGCAGGCTTATGACCACTTCCTGCGTGCGCTGCCCTTTTTCGGCTCCCGCGACCCGGCCGACTATCTCACCGCCTTCGCGCACCTCGAACAGGCCATCGCGCTCCAGCCGGATTATGCCGCCGCCCTCGCCTATGCCTCGTGGAGCCTCGCCCGGCACGGCACCGTCGCGCTCACTGTACTCGATACCGCGGGCGTGGCTCGCTGCCTCGAACTGGCGCGGCTGGCACTGCACTATGGCGATGACGACCCCGTGGTGCTGGCCATCTGCAGCCACTCGCTGCTCGCCATCGGCCACATGCGCGCCGAGGGCCTCGCCATGGCGGACCGGGCGCTGGCGGCCAACCCGCACAACATCGTCGTCCAGGTGCTGGGGGGCATCTGCAACATGCTGGCCGGCGACCCCGTGAAGGCCGAAGCCTGTTACCGGCGCGCATACGGCCTCAGCCCCGGCGCCCCCGAAGCCTCCGAGAGCCTCGCCGGCATTGGCTTCGCCCGCTTTTTCATGCGCGATTTCGAAGGCGCGCTCGTTTGGCTCGGGCTGTCACGCACCACCCAGATGGACTGGCCGCCCACCTACTGGATCCAAACCGCCGCGTACGCGCATCTTGACCAACTGGAAGAGGCCAGGGCGACATTGGCGCGCCTCAAGAGTTTTGCCCCCCTTACACCTCCATCGCCGGCGTCGAAACGGTGGCGCAGCGCTCCGACGGCCGCTTCGAGCTGATCATCGAGGGCCTCAGGAAAGCCGGACTCACCTGACGGCGCGACCGATTTAGCAACTCATTTGGAACTGCCTAAGGACCCAAAGCCCGCGGATCGAGCAGATTTGCCCTCACAGCGCCGCCTGGCGCCAACCGAGGAGAGTCGAAATGGACTTGCTGCTTACTGCCGCCGCCGAGGCACTGGGCCGCCGTACCACGGTCGTCGTGCACCCGGTGCAGACCCCAGCCGACGAGGACGCCTATTACGCCCAGCACACCCTGAACATCATCGTACCGGCCTGGGTGCCGGCGGTTTCTGCACTGTTTCGCAAGCTTGGCGCCGCGCCCGGGCGCTTTGGCGCCATCCGCCACGCCTGGCAGACAGGCATATGAGGGGAAGAGAAAATGGCACTTGAGATCATCGGCCCTGGCTTTGGGCGTACCGGCACCAACTCGTTGAAGGTCGCACTGGAACACCTGGGCTTTGGCCCGGCGCACCACATGTTCGAGGTCCGCGACCACCCCGAGCAACTGCCCGGCTGGCAGGCGCTGGCCAACGGAGGGCGTCCCGATTGGGATGCCCTGTTCCGCGGTTACCGCTCCCAGGTCGATTGGCCCGGCGCCCGCTATTGGCGTGAACTTGCCGCCTACTATCCCGACGCCAAGGTGATCCTCACGGTGCGTGACCCCGATGAGTGGTTCGATAGTGTCGAAGCCACCATCGCCAGGTTCATCGCGGGCCGTGGCAGTTATGACGATCCGCATGCCAACGGCATCGCCAACATGGCTCACAAGCTGATCGTCGACGGCGTTTTCGATGGGCGGATGTTCGAACGGCCTTACGCCACAGCGTTGTTCAACACCCATATCGCCGAGGTGCAGGCTACCATTCCCGCCTCGCGGCTCCTGACTTTCGACGTTCGCGAAGGTTGGGAGCCGCTCTGCGCTTTCCTGGGTCTGCCGGTGCCGGGAATTTCGTTCCCGCGGCTCAACTCGTCCAAGCAGTTCCTTACCGAGGAATGGGCGGAGGAGGCCTGAATCGTTCGAAGCGCGTTGGCGCCGCGAGCGCCCTTGCGCGCTAGGCGACGCTGGCGCGCTCGGCGGCCGATACGGTGAACTTGCCCTCGAGATGGTCGCGGTCGAACGGCTTCATCATGTAGTCGTCGACCCCGGCCTTCAGCGCCAGGGCGATCTGCCCGATATCGTTCTCGGTGACCATGTAGACCACGCGGGGCGTGTGCCCGCCGACATAGCCACGCAACAGCTTCAGGAACTCGAGCCCGTTCATCACCGGCATCTGCCAGTCGAGCAGGATCGCGTCCGGCATTTCCTGGCGGCACTTGTCGAAGGCTTCCTGCCCGTCCTCCGCCTCGTCCACGATGTAGTCGAGATCCTCCAGGATGCGGCGCGCGACTTTGCGCACCACGCTGGAATCATCGACCACGAGGCAGGATTTCATGACGCTTCTCCCAAGTCAGCGGAAACGCGAGGCCCCCGAGAGGCGCCTGCCCATCCACTGCACGACCCGCAATCGTCCTGACCCATGTGCCGAAATGCTTCGGGCACGGACCGACCGACGCGCGTCGTTCGCCCACACTATCCCTCAAAATGTCCCTACGAATGGTTAGCGAAACTTGAACCCTTCTCCGCATCGGCAAGTTTTTTGTAGCAACGCCACATCCGCCTGCTTGCACGGCGCGAAATGGCCCAGTAGCGCGCTCGCCCAAAACTTGCGCGGCTGAGCCCACCGCGATCGCGGCGTGGGCAGCCAGCTCAAAGCTGTGCTGGCCAAGACCGGCACACGCCGGCGGACCGGACTGGGGTTGATGCTCACCGGCACCCCGGCTGCTGCCGGAGCCGAAAAGCCCTCAAGCGGCGGCCGCTACGGCCTTGGGCGTCGCCGAGAACTCGAACACGTCGTTCTCGATGCCGATCTTCAACTCCATGTCGGTCATCCGCGCCAGGATGCCGGTGTAGAACGGCTGGATGCCGCGGGCATCGACGCCGCCTTCGGGCGAACCCGACAGCAGTCCCTCGGCACCCGACGGCATCAGCGTCTTCTGCCGCTTCTCAGGATCCGACTTCGAGGTCAGCTTGAACACTTCGGCGCCGGCTGGTCCCTCGATCCTGGCCGTTACCACCCCACCACGCGGCACCGCCATGGCGGCGATCAGCAGCATGTTCATGAACAGCTTGGCCTTGTGCTTGGGGAGCAGGATCAGCGGCACCTGCCAGTCGAGGTCGGCCTTCTCGATCTCGAAATAGATCCGCGCCACCCGCTCACACTCCCGGGTGTCGAAATCGGTGCCCGCCGTCGACGATGCGCCATAGGCCAGTCGCGCGAATTCGAGCTTCGCGCGCGCCTGCTTGGCCGCATTGGCGATCAGCTCCTGCGCGCCGTCGGCCATCGCCGTCTGCGTCGGATCGGCCAGCACCTCGAGCCCGTTGCCGATCGCCCCCACCGGGTTGATCAGGTCATGGCAGACCCGAGAACACAGCATCGCCGCGAGGTCGGTCGCCTTGAGCTCGATGAAATCCGCCATTCTATGGGTCCTTGCCGTCGAATCAATTTTGCGTAGCCTAACCGCAAGGGCCCGCAGACCCTAGGGGGTGCGGGGATGAGCGGGTTGAGCACCAAGCCGCCCCAACCACCGGTTGTCATTGCAGCGAGCGCTGTGCCCCAACCACCGGGTCATTCCCGCGAAAAGCGGGAACCTCCGTTTTTGTGCCTGCTGCGCGATCGCAAACGGAAGTCCCCGCTCTTCACGGGGATGACACCGAGTTGGAGGGGGCTGCCGGTGAGCCATCTTAGCCACGGTACCCCCACCTATCCTAGTGCGCCGCTTCGGCCTCGGTCTCCGCCGGCACCACCTCGGCCGCCTTGCCCACTGCATCGGCGACGCTGCCCTCTTCGCCGGTCAGCGTGCCACTCAGCTTGGCCCAGCCGTTATTGGCTTCGAGCAGCGCGGTCTCCTCGCTCTTGAAGAACGCTTCGCGGTTGGCCACTGAGTAGAACAGGTAGAGCTTCATGCCGGTTATGACGTAGAGCCGCGGCTTGCCGTCGGAGAGATACCCCCGGCTGAGGCTGGTGACGCAGTGGCCGCCGAACTGCGGCGCATAAATCTCGGGATTGCGCATGAACACGTCGCGGTTCGCTGCCGAGGTGAAATACCAGGGCACCCCGCCCCACTGGTATTCGAAGTCGGCGACGCCCGGGATCGGCTCCGGTTCGGTGAAATAGCTCACCGGATCATAGCCCTCGAGGGCCACTCCGGTCAGCGGGTCGGTGACGATGGCGGTGACCAGTGCAGCGGCGCTTACCGGTGCACTAAGTAGAAGCCCAAGGGTCAGCCACACAGCTACAAGAAGCCGGGTTATGGTTAAGTTTTGTTTACGCTTTTGCCGCATCATTGCCGCCATGAACGCCTAGCTTGAGCACACTCAGGCAAGCCGGATGCGCCGAACCTAGCGTCGTCATGGTAAGTACCGCGTAAATGGCCTGCCGCTCGAACTAAGCCCCTCCGGAGTGCCCTCATGCTCGACCGCATGGTCTACCTCATTCTTGCCGCCTTCGTCGCGCTGACCGCAGCCACGCTGGTGCTGACCCCGACCTTCAGCCAGGCGCAGGAGCAAGGTTCGCTCTCCGACACCTTCTCCGGCGACGAGCTGGTCGATACCGGCCACCAGTTCTTCGGCTCCGTCGCCCAGGGCCTCGCTTCGCTGGTCGAGCGCGCCGTCAGCCAGTTCGGGCTGCCCAACGCCTACATCCTTGGCGAGGAAGCCGGCGGCGCCATCTTCGCCGGCGCCCGCTACGGCGAAGGCACCATGTACACCCGCAACCAGGGCGAGCATTCGCTGTTCTGGCAGGGACCGACCGTCGGCCTCGATTTCGGCGGCGACGGTTCCAAGGTGATGATGCTGGTCTACAACCTCAACTCGGTCTCCGATGTCTACGGCCGCTACCCCGGTGTCGATGGCTCCGCCTATGTCATTGGCGGGCTCGGCATGACAGTGATCAAGTATGGCGACGTGGTGATGGTGCCGATCCGCTCCGGTGTCGGGGCGCGCCTCGGCGTCAATGTCGGCTATCTGAAGTTCACCCAGGAGCCGACCTGGAATCCGTTCTGAGCGGACCGGCGCGCCTCGATCGCAAAAACCATTCGCGATCCGTTCAACCGACGTTCATCGCAGAGGCGCATCGTGACCTCGTCCCCGTCTTCGGGTGACCGCGTTCCCGTCTCCGGGTGACCGCGTGCCTGTCTTCCGGTAAGGTTACGGCCTGACAGCGATAGCCGGGGGCGGCCATTGCTGCCATCGTAACGGGAGCGAACACCCGGGACCGGGCAGTTGCCGGTGGCGGAGTTGAGTTATGGTCATTGAAAACATTATGTATTTTGTGCTCGGCCTGCTCGTGGCCGGGCTTTTGGCGCTGATCGTCATGCCCGCCGTCTGGCGCCGCGCCGTGCGCTTGACCAAGAAGCGCATCGAAGCGGCGACGCCGATGACCATGGCCGAGTTCCGCGCCGACAAGGACCAGCTGCGCGCCGAGTTCGCCCTGTCGACCCGGCGCCTCGAGATGAACGTCGAGGCCCTGCGCCGCCGCCTCTCCGACCAGCTCCGTGACATCAACCGCAAGAAGAACGAGCTCGGCGGCATCAAGGGCGAGCGCGACAGCCACCTGCAGGTGGTGCGCGAGCTCGAAGAGCGGGAAGCCGAAGCCCGCCGCCGCATCCTCGAGCTGGAAAAGGAAGGCGCCGATCTCGCGCAGAAACTTCGCATGCGCGACCGCGAACTGGGCGAAAAATCCAGCCAGCTCGACGCCGCCCGCGAAACCCTGCGCGGCAGCGCCCCGCGCGCCTTCGCCATCGAGGGCAAGGCGCTGAGCGGCAACTACAACACCGATATCGACGAGCTGCTGCAGTATCTCGAGATCGAAAAGAAGCGCGCCGAGTTCCTCGAAACGCAGAACCGCACGCTGATCGAGAGCCTCGAGAATTCCGACAAGAGCGGCGCCGAAGCACGGGCCGCGGCCACCGAGCTGCGTGAAAAACTGGCCAAGCGCGACGACGTGGTGAGCGACGCCCAGTCCGATCTCGCCGAAGCCGAAGCCCGCATCGCCGATGCCGAGAGCCGCGTGTCGACGCTGCTCGCCGAAACCACCAAGCTGGTCGGCGACGGCGAAGAAAAACGCGACATGCTGCTGGCCGAAAAGCTCGGCCTCGAAGAAGAAATGGAAAAGCTCCGCGCCAAGGTGGCGAGTGTCGAAGGCACGGTAATGGCCGACTGGGACAGCGACCGCATCGAGCAATCGCACCTGCGCGAGCGCCTCAACGACATCGCCTCGGACGTCAGCCGCCTGGTCTATGCGCTGGAAGGCAACGGGCCGATCGACGAGGAGGAGAGCCTCGCCGCGCGCATGCAAAAATTCGTCGACGCCGAGGAAGCCGAAGCCGCCCCGGTCCGTGGCCCCAAGGCGAGGAAGGGCGGCGCGCCGGAAGGCCAGGCCGTCTCAGACCGGCTGAAGGCGCTGCGCGAGTTGCAGGACGGGAACTAACTGCTGCCCTTCCGACTGTGCGCCGCGGCATCAGTCGGGTTCCCTCTCCCGCTTGCGGGGGAGGGGGGACCAGCCAAAAGGCTGGTGGGAGGGGGGTGCCCACGGTCAGGTGGTGCCCCAGCCGCGCACGATTGGCGTGTGTGCCACTGCCGACTGCAACAGCGGGGCGTCAGCCCACCATTTGCGCGTGGGGCTCCCCCCTCCCACCACGCTTTCGCGTGGTCCCCCCTCCCCCGTAAACGGGAGAGGGAGTCCCGACTGTCAGCTTTGTGACAGACTGTTACTCGCTCACCACCGGCACTTCGCGGATCATCTCGCCTGATTTGCCGTCGAATATCCGCACGCTGGTCAGTGGCCCAAGCCGGTAGGTCACCGTCACCCGCCCATCCGCCGCCACCGCCGAAACCACTTCGCCGCCGGCCGGAATCTTCAGCGCCGCGATCACGTAGTCACCCCCGGCTTTGCCGTCGCTCTGCGATGCGCGGTAGACAAGTGCGCCGCCGATGGCGATAAGGCCCACCACCAGTAGCCCCATCGACACCAAGAACGATTTTCGCGCCCTGGCCAGCACGGCCTTGGCTTCCGGCGTCAGTTCCGGGGTGGTTTGGGGTTTGTCTTGAGGATCGCTCATGCAGGAAATTTCCGGCGAGGAACAGGAGTGGCAGTTGCTGGTCGATGCCGCCGACGCCGGTAGCCGGCTGGATGCCGCACTCGCCCGTGCCGTACCGGTCTTCTCGCGCAACCGGATCAAGGACCTGATACTGGCCGGAAGCGTCGCGATCAATGGGCGAGCTGTCACAGAGCCCAAATACAAGCTGCGCGATGGCGAAGAAGTCACCCTCGTCGCCCCTGAGCCGATCGAGGCCGAGCCGACGCCAGAGAACATCCCGCTCGATATCCTCTATGAGGACGACCAGCTGATCGTCATCAACAAGCCGGTCGGCATGGTGGTCCACCCTGCCCCCGGCAACTATACCGGCACGCTGGTCAACGCCCTGCTCTACCATTGCGGCGATAGCCTTAAGGGCATTGGCGGGGTGAAGCGGCCGGGGATTGTCCACCGCCTCGACAAGGACACCTCGGGCGTCATGGTCGCCGCCAAGACCGACGAGGCGCATAACCACCTCGCCGCGCAGTTCGCCGATCACGGCCGCACCGGGCCGCTGCACCGTGCCTACATGGCTTATTGCTGGGGCCGCACCCAGCAGGCCTCCGGCACCGTCGAGGCGCCGCTCGGCCGCGACCCGGCCAACTGGTTGAAGCAGGCCGTGCGCCAGGATGGCCGCGAGGCCATCACCCATTACCGGGTCGAGGCCCGCTTCGGCGACGAGGGCTGGGATATCACCCGCATTCGCTGCGAGCTCGAGACCGGCCGGACCCACCAGATCCGCGTTCACATGGCCCATATCGGCCACCCGCTGGTTGCCGACATGGTCTATGGCTCCGGTTTCGCCACCAAGGTCAACCGGCTGCCCGATGCTGCCAAGTCCGCCGTCGCGGCGCTGGGCCGGCAAGCGCTGCATGCCGCCGAACTCGGCTTCGAGCACCCGGTAACCGGCGAGGAAATGCAGTTCGAAGCGCCACTGCCGCCTGATCTCGAGGCGCTGGAAGCGGCGATCGAGCCGTTCGACCGGGCGTTCGCGCGGTAGGCTTTCCGGCTTCGGGGGCACCTCTTGCTCCCCTCCCCCTTGAGGGCAGGGCTATCGCATATGGGTCATTCACACTGGCCTCTCCGTGCTCCTCCCCCGTGCACGGGGGAGGGGGACCGCCGAAGGCGGTGGAGGGGGCGGCAGGATGCGCCGGTTTGTGGGGCCGCCCCCTCCACCAGCTTCGCTGGTCCCCCTCCCCCGCTGC